>JGI12316J15309_10000068_pt1 | contig 108015 bp, 71 predicted proteins | sample MarCyaLeptolynsp_FD_15309 | JGI IMG/M metagenome (IMG submission 15309)
GGACGCGTCCTCGACTAGTGCGTCGGGCTCGGTGGACGCGTCCTCGACGGGTGCGTCGGGCTCGGTGGACGCGTCCTCGACGGGTGCGTCGGGCTGAGTGGAGGTGTCCTCGACGGGAGCCGCGTCGGGCTGGGTGGAGCTGTCCTCGACGGGAGCGGCGTCGGGCTGCGTGGTGGTGTCCTCGACGGGATTGACGTCGGGCGTCGGGCTCGCGTCAGGCTGGCCCGCGTCGGGGTTTGTCGAGCCGTCGCCTCCCGCGGTGCTGTCGGTGCTGCTGTCCGCTTGAGCGGCGGGCGAGTGGGGCTCGCCATCATCGCAGGCGGCCAGGCTGCCGAGCGTCGTGAAACAAACGAACGTAAGGATGGCGGTCAATCGCATCTGGGGTCCTCTCTGCGCGGGTGGAAGCGTGGGACTAGGGCTGGTCGTTGCCGACCCGGCGAAGCTTGAACGCCGGAGAAAGGGCGACATCGCGGAGCACGTCGCGAAGAGGCGCGCCGCCTTCGAGTGCCGCGCGCATCGCCTCCAGCACGCATCCGTCGACGTTCTGGTCAGCCTCTCGGGCGAAGGTGAAGCGGAAGTAGTGCTGCACCATGCAGCTCTCGATCAGGCCCGACTCCAGCAGGATGTCCGTCGCCTGACGGGCGCCCTTGGCCGGCTGTGGCGTGTAGCTGGGAGGGAGCGTGATGGAGGTCTGGTCGTCGAAGTCGATCCACCAGCTCTCACCGGTCGCCGCGTGGTGGGTGAACTCCGTGCCGTCGGCGCGCAGCCGACCGAGGCTGTCAAAGGCCTCGGTGAACGAGCCGAGGGGGTTGATGACGCTGTGGCAGCCGGCGCAGTTCGGCGGGCTGGTAATGTTCTCCACCCGCTCGCGCTCGGTGTAGGGCGGTACCAGCGTGGTGACCGTGCCGTCGGCGCCTTCGGGCGGTGCCCCCAGGGGGATGCACGCGATGCGTTCGGCGACGAACACGCCCTTGCGGATGACGGTCGTCTTCCAGTTGGAATTGGCCAGGAAGAGGGCTCTGGTCAGCAGCCCGGAACGCTCCTCGTCCGGGAACGCCGGAGGTGCCGCCGCAAAGTCCCAGGGCCCGACGCCATAGATGCCGGCGAGCTCCGCGTCGTCGGTGAACGACCGCGCATCGGTCATGAAGTCCCGCAGATTCCCACCTTCTTCGAAGATGACGTGGTGGGCCATGGCCGTGACGTCGTCGACCATCGCGTCGACGAGGTGCTCGCTGGGCAGGTCGTCTGCGGCGTACTCGACGAAGCCAGGGGTGTTCAGAGCCGTGAAGGGGTCGACGCCCTGGGCCACGTGCTCGATGTCGAGCCACTCCATGATGAAGCCCTGGGTGGCTGCGGCAGCGCGCGGATCGTTGGCCAGACGGGCGACCTGGGTCTGGTAGACCGACGCGTCCAACAGAGTTCCGTTCGTGGCGACGGTGAGGAGCTCCTCATCGGGCATGGTGTCCCAGAGGTGAAACGACAAGCGCGAGGCGAGCTCATGAGCCGTCAGCGCGTAGGTGTCGGGGTGGGGGCTGTCGTTCGAGCCGAGCTCGACCTGGAACACGAAGAAGGGCGAGGCCACGAACGCCACGACGAGGTCGTGGAAGCCCTCGGTGACGTTGGCGGCCTGCGCGAAGACCTGGTCGGCCATGAACGTCGCGTAGGCACCATCGACCGGGCGGCGTGTGGCCCGCAGGCCGAACGAGGCGATGAAGTCTGCGGCGCAGTCGACATCGTTGCCGGGGTCGCCGTCGACAGCGCAGTTGCCCGCGATGGCGGACAGGCGGACGCTCGAAGAGGTCAGCGCCTGGGCCACCCCCTCGGCGAGCTCGTAGTGGGCCTCGACGTGCACGTCGTTAATGTTCTGGCTCATGCGCTCGGCGCCACCCTCGGCTGGGATGGCGGACAGAAGCGGACCGACCTCCGCCATGACCGCTTCGGCGGTGCCAGGGTCGCCCAGGGCCCAGGCCAGCAGATCCCGCAGGGCATGGGTCAGCTGGCGCCGGCTCAGGCGGCGCAGCGGCGAGACGCTGGTCGCCGTGGCATCGCCGCACGTGAAGCTCGGCTTGACGATGGTCACGGGGCCTCCGCCGCTGTCGGGCAGGTTCGGGGCGTCCGGGCCGGTGATGGCGTCGGGCGTGCCGGTGCTCGGCGTGTCCGACGTCGAAACGTCGGCGGTCGAGCCAGCATCGGTGCCGCTCCCACTTCCGTTGCCGTTGCCCGGGTTGGCGGTTCCCTGGTTCCAGGTTCCGGACGGCTCGTGGATGGTCCCGGTGCAGGCGCTGGCGAGCAGCGTCATCAGGGCGATGGTCATCAGGGCGGGTCTCACGGCGCTTCCTCGGTGGTCGGTGTCGCCGCGAGAGTTTTGCAACCGCCGTGCCAGCGTTTGGACGAGATTTTTCGGGCTCCAGCGGGCCCTGTGACCGGTCCGTGACCGGTCCATGACCGGTGTCTGGGCCTGATGGCCGACGTCGAATGGGGACCTGCGTGCTCGGCACGGTTATTGCGGTGTGTGCTGCAGGCGGGGGCAGCTATTCGCCCTGGCTGAGCGCCCTGATCCGAAGGAGAAGCCCGTGTTTGGAGACCTCCAGATAGTCCGCCATCATGGTGGCGTCGTCCCCGACGGCGTCGCGCGCGGCCGCGATCTCCTCGGCCGTGAGGGTGCCGGCCTTGCGGATGAGCGGGTTGCGCTCGATCAGACGGTACAGCGAGTTCTTCGACATCCCGAGCTGGGCGGCCGAGGCCCCCACTCGGAAGTGGTTGGCGCGAAGGACCTCGAGGAGCCGCTGATCGTCCACATTGTCCAGGTCCGTCCGCGTACTGGCGGCCACTTTCGCCGCCGCTGCGTCCTGAGCCGCTTCGGGGCGCTCCGGCAGCATTCGGGCCAGCGCGCGGGTCATCTCGGCCACCTCGGCGTCGGCGTTGGCGACGGCCAGCTGGCGGGCCACGTTGAACAGCTGGCGCACGTTGCCGGGCCAGCCGTAGCGGAGCAGCGGCTCGACCAGCTCCGGCTCGAGCCACGCGTCCTCGCCGTGCGGCGTCTCCAGCAATTCGTCGGGCTGGTGCCCCAGGTCGCTCAGAGCTCCGCGGAGGAAGTGAACCAGCAACAGCCCGATGTCTTCCCGACGTTCGCGCAGTGGCGGGAGTTCGACCACGTAGGCCTCGAGGCGATGCAGCAGCGCCAATCGGAAGCTTCCGTCGGCGACGGCCTTCTCCAGGTCGGCGTCGGTGGCGGCAATGACCCGAACGTCCACCCGGGTCCGCCGCTCGTCGCCGACCCGCTGGACCTCGCCGCTTTCCAGCGCGCGGAGGAGCAATGGCTGGACGTCGGAGGGGGTTTCGCCAACCTCGTCGAGGAACAGGGTACCGCCGTCGGCTTGCTGAAAGAGTCCGGCGCGCGCGTGGGCGGCGCCGGTGAACGCGCCCTTGACGTGGCCGAAGAGCTCGGAGGCCGCGACGGTGCTGGGAATGGCGGCCATGTTGACGGTGACGTAAGGCCCCTTGGCGCGACCGCTGGCCTGGTGCAGCGCGCGGGCGACGAGCTCTTTGCCGGTCCCGGACTCGCCGCGGAGAAGCACCTGAAGGTCGGTCTCGGCGACGCGTCCGATCTCGCGCCGGACGTCCGCTATGGAGTCGCTGAAGCCCACCAGCCCGTGGGCGGGGGTGCGTTTGGGCCGCCCCTGGGTCCAGTGCAGGACCAGGATGACGCGATTGGACAGGGTCACCGTGACGCCGTCGGCCAGGCGGTCGCGGTCGATGGTGATTGGCCCGCGGGCGGCTTCACCGTCGACGCGCACGTCGAAGACGCCGCCCGTGCGCAAGGTAATGGACTTGGCGTCGGCGCTGACCTGCAACGGCGAACGGCTCACGAAGGAGTCGCTGAGGGGGGCCGTCGCGTTGCCCCGAGCGTCGGTGAAGCTGGGCTCCAGGCGGTTGACCGCGAGGGTCTTGCCGAACTCCAGCTCGGGCATGCGGAGGCGCTCGCCGACCCGGTGGGATTGGGGGTGGCAGGCGATGGTGAAGGTCGGGACGGGGGCCCCGCGGCGGCGCTTCTTGCGGCTGCCTTTCATCGTGTCGCCGGCGAAGTTACCCTGGGGGCGCGATGATGCGGGGTCGGACATGGGGCTAGGAATACCGCAGGGACGCCTGCCATGGAAACCGCTCCTCGTCGCGGTAGCGCTCGGACTCGGTGGAGCCGGCTGCATCGCGGTTCCCGAGTGGACACCCTTTACGCAGCAGGTTGGGACACCCGATGCTCTGAGCGATTCGGGCGATGGGCTGAACGTCCCCGATTCTTCGGTCAGCGACTTGGCTGGTGACGGCCTCAGCGACTCGGTTGGTGACGGCTTTAGTGACGGCTTCAGCGACGCGTCCGACTCCGGCCTGTTCGAGGGCGGGCCGTCGCTGGACACACTTGCGCCAGACACGTCGCAGGTCTCCACGCCCCAGTTGCTCGGATCGCGCAGCCAGGGGGCGACGCCATTGCTGGTAATGTTCGATGCGGCGAACGTCGACCTGTCGGATTCCGAGCTGCTGACCGGCGCGGTGAGCGACATGGGTAGTCTGGACTACTTCTGGGACTTCGGAGACGGCAACACGGCCCGCGGCATGATGGCGCCGCACGTGTTCGAAACGGCGCAGGCCCAGCAATCCTTCTCGGTCACGCTGACGGTTCGGAATCGCGCTGGGGACACCGAGTCCTTCGTTCAGGTCGTCACGGTCCAAACGCCGCCCGCCGCCCAGACGCTGTGCCTTTTCGACGAGGACGAGAGTCCGGGATCGGAGACGCCGACGCCGCAAGAGGCCCCCGACTGCGGCAGCATCGTCGTGTCCAAGGACATCGAGGTGGCGCTGCTGACGACGGGCGCCAACACTCAGCAGATCCTGCTGGAGTGGAAGGGGGATTTCGAACTCTCCGTCACCAAGCGGCGGCTGTTCAGAGAGGGGCTGCGAATCCGGGCACGTGGGACGGGGCCTCCCCAAGACCGGCCCAAGGTATTCGTGTCGGAGCTGCAGCCCTTCGTCCTGGACGCTCACGACGTCGCCATCAGCAACGTCACGTTCTACGGCGATTCCGAAGGCGCGACGTGCCGAAACGGTGGGGCCTGCGTGTTGGTGCAGCCCGATGAGGAGCGGACGGAGCCTACGTTCGAGCACTTCCTGCTGCATCAGGTGGACGGCACGTCGTTTGACACCGTGCTGGGCTCGGCGCCGTCCCTCCCGCGTTGGTCCGGAGTGATCGGCGGGGCTTTCGACCAGACGGCGAACGCCGCCTCCCTGATGTATCTCAGCGGTACCGGCAACGCGCTGGCGGGCGTCACCATGGCGGGGGGCGGGACGACGCGGCCCGACTTGCTGAACTGCGGTCAGGGCTGCCTGAACCTGGTGATCAAGGACTGCGAGGCGCAGCACGGGCACGACTCCACCACGGTGGAGGCGACGCTGCTGGAGCTGGGGACCATCGACGTTTCGTCGCGGGTTCTGCTTCAGGGCAATACGTTCAGTGTCTACGCCGGTCCTCAGGTCATCTATCTCGGCTCAGACGCTTCAGGCATCGTCGTCGAGCGGAATCTCTTCACGGCTCCCGATGGGCTGTCGGCGGGCCACTCGGGATTCGTCGTGGCGGCGGGCAGCGACATCGTCCTGCGTCACAACCTGATGAACCTGAGCATCGGGCCTGACGGCGCTCGCGGAATGCTGCTGATCGGGTCGGGCGGCGCGGCCTACAACAACACCTGCGGTGGGGTGGACCCCGGGTCGGGAAAGACGTCGGTCTGCGTCGAGTCCGATGAGGGAGATGTCCGTGCCAACCTTACGTTCGGGGGTGTGTTTCAGGGCACCGCCACGGAAACTGGGAACCTCGTCTGGCCGGTCGGCAACGCCGTCGCAGGCGGGTTCAACGTCGCCGACGGATACCGCGTGGCGGCCAACGAGGGCGCCGTGACCCTTTACGGCGATGGGCTGGATGTGCCGGTGTACGCCGACTACGGGGGGCACTGCATCCCCGTCGATCCCGTGCGCTTCGGAGCATGGCAAGTACTGGAGGGCGAACCGCCGGACGGGAGCGGCTGCTCAGGCGACTGATCTCGGCCACTCCCAACACGCTTCCCATGCTCCGCGAGCTGGCGCGCAAGCGACGCAGAAGGCGAGCGAGCCTTCCGACAGAAGGCGCCGCTTTTCGCCAAGAGTTGCGGGTCGGTGGGGCAAGCGGAGAGCCGAGGCATCTCTACTTTCTCATGCGCAACACCAGCATTCGAACCGCATTGGAGCCCAAGCCCGCCGAGGTCTCCGGGGTGTCCGAGGGAACGCGAACATCCGCGTCCACTCGAGCGGTCCGAACGCTGCGCGTTGCTGGGGGCTGGCGACAGCGCGACGGGACGGCTGCGCCGCCTGTCGCGCTGCCGTCCTCGCGGAGCTTGTGGGTGGGGGTATGAGGAGGTGGGAGCTTCTCTGTCCCCGAACCTACGAGCTCTCTCCAGAGACCGCGGGACCTGCGGCCTAGAAGCGGCGTCTCAGGAGCAAGTGGGCCCCGTCGGTGGACACGCTCGGGGTCACCTCCGTCTCGGAGGGCTCCAGCGCCATGAGTACGGCTCCGGTGGTCAGAAGCGCAGCGCCGACGCCGAGGCCAGCCCAACCCAGCGCCTCGTAGAGCTGAATCCGGTCGGCGCGTTCCTGATAGATGGGCCCGTACTCGGCATCGAGCTCGGCGGCGTTGTCCGCCGTTACGTCGGCGCCCGACGGAAAGCCATCGAAGATGCTGTCTGCCTCCGCGTGGGCCAGGCCGTAGACCACACCGCCGCCGATGAGGACCAGGGCGCCGGAGACCAGTAGCCCAATGCCCGCTGCGGAACCTCCTGCGTCGGAGGGGGGAGCCGCCGGACCGGCTCGAGGCAGGCGTGCGGGGAGGCGGAGGCTGGCCAGGGAGGCCCCCGCGTGCATGCCGCTGGTCCCGGTCGCCATCACCGCTGGCTCGATGGCTGAGGCAGGGCTCAGCGCCAGGCGAACCGACGCCTCCTGAAGGCTCTCGATGGTGACGGACGTCGACGCCCCTGAGTGGCCCGGGGCGCTGCCCGAGACCGGGTAGGTTTCAGGTACGGCGGCGAACACCCGGGCGCGGCCGATGTCGGTATTGCCCACGCGCAGCCGAGCCACCTCCGGGGACACGGCGACCTGGACGAAGCCGTACCCCGCCTTCGAGCCATGCTTGGCGGCGCAGCGCTTTGCGGCCTCGGGCATCACCTTGACCTTGAGCACGTAGTTGCGCAGTGACTTCGGGATGCCGTCCTTGAAGCGCCAGGCCCGCAGCGCCATGGCCAGCGATTCACAGTGCTTTCTGCCCTCGAACAGCGCCAGCGCGGCCGCGGCGGCGAAGCTTGGGTTGTTCGGGTAGGCGTCGCTGGCGGCGACGAGTTCCAGCAAGCGTTTCTTGCGGACGCGCCCGCTCTTGGACTTCTTGAACAGGGTCTCGGCCGCCTCCCGAGACATCTCGCCCCGCGCTTCGGCACTCGGCGCGACGATGGGAGGTGCTGCGGCAGTGGTGGCCGTCAACAGGGCCAGGGCGATGGCAACCATTACCAGCTCACCGCCCAGCCGCCATGGCGCCAGGTCAGGACGTTGTCCTCGAGGTCCTTGCCGTCGGCGGTCTTGCTCTTGCCGCGGTATCGGGTCCCGCGGTGGGAACGGCGTGCAGAGAGCTTGACGCTGCCACCTCCGGCGAGCGCCCTGGCCGCCCATTCTGGCAGCACGTCGGCCCCCTTCTTGCTGGACCAGCGCCAGGTCTTGCCATCGGGGCTCTTGGCCGTGATCGACACGCCCGGCTTCAAGTCTGCCACCTCCAGGCGCACGTGGGGGCGCAGGACCACAGCGCGCGGTCGGCTTGCCGCAAGCGCCAGCACCGCGCGGCCCGGGTAGTACCCGGCGAGCTCGACGGTGACCGGGTCGCCGCCACGCATCGCGTCGGAAACCGGGATGTTCAGCGGCGTCTGGCCCAGCACGGCGCCGTTGCGGTCCTTGACGGTGGCCTTTGGAGGCTGGCTTTCCACCACGAGCTGCGGTGGCGCCTCGGGTTTGGGCGGCGGCGGCGGAGCGGGCATGGCGTCTGGAGCAGCTGCTGTAGACGGCTTGTCTCCGGGCGTCTTCGTGGCCGCTTCGTTCGCCTCAGGCGGCGCCGTTGTCTGTGGGGCTTCGGGACGGGCCCGAGGTTTGGTGGACGCCTTCGACACGGGCGCCGGAGCTGCGTCGTCGTCGAACGCGCCGGCGGCAAACGCCACCCCGACTCCAAGGAGGACAAGGACGACAACGATAAGGGCCCAGGGTCGACGTTGGGCTTCGACCGTGGCCAATACCTGGCCGCTTCGGGGGGGCTGCGTGGCGGTGGGTTCCACCGGCGGTATCGGCTCGCGTCGTGTGGAGGGCTCGGGCGCGGGCGCCAGCGCTCCGAGGGCCACAGGGTCCAGGGCGTTCAAGGTGGCCAGCACGTCGACGGCGCTGGCTGGTCGGTCGTTTCGGTCCTTGTGAAGTAGCGAGGTGACCACGGCCAGCAGGGCCTCGTTGACGTTGCCCTTGGCGCGCTTGGTAAGGTCGGGCGCGGCCTCTTTGAGGTGGAGGTTCATCACCACCATGGCGGCGGCCTCGCCGCGCGCGGAGCTGACCGTGAACGGCGGGTACCCAGCCAACATTTCGTAGAGGATGCAGCCCACCGCATACAGGTCGGCGCGCCCATCGAGGTCCAGATCCATCCACTGCTCGGGAGCCATGTAGCGCGGGGTTCCGACGACCCCCATGGAGGTGCTGTTGGTGGTGTCCAGGCTACGGGAGATGCCAAAGTCGAGCACCTTCACGAAGTCGGGGTCGCCCACCTGGTCCACCAGCATGATGTTTGCGGGCTTGATGTCGCGATGGACCAGCTTGTGCTGATGGGCCTCGCCGAGGCTCTTGAGGATCTGCCGAGTGATGTGGACCGCACGCTTGGCGGGCAGTGGGCCAATCTTCAGCGCCTCGGCAAGGGTACGGCCCTCGACGAACTCCATGATGAGGTACAGCGTGCCGTCGTCGGTGCGGCCAAAGTCCGACACCCGGACGGTGTTGGAGTGCGACAGCTTGTGGGTGTTCTGGGCCTCCAGATAGAAGCGCCGAACGATGGAGCTGTCGGTCACCAGGTCGCTGCGGATCACCTTGATGGCCGCCGGGCCGCCAGTTGCCGTGTGTTTGGCCCGGTAGACGGCGCCATAGCCGCCCCGTCCCAGGCGCTCGGTAATGGTGTACTTGCCGGCAATCGTGACGCCGACCATCGGGTCGGCGATGGCGTCGATCTGAAAGACCGACGCCTCGACGGTGGGGCGCCCGTCATTGGGACACTGAAGGAGCTCGGTTCGGAGCTCGCACTGCGGGCACACACGCATGCCCGAAAAACTTACACGAAGCGCAGGTGTTGTGCCTACACAGGGCCATCAGGTGGGCAAACCTCCCCGCGCTACTGGCCACAGCCTGGCGTCGGGTCGGCCCAGCCCGCGATGATCTGTCGAACCCCATGGCCCTGCTGGAACGACGCCGCCGAGGTCCAGGTCACGCCGCCGTCGACGCTCCTGAGGAACGCCTGACCGCTGTAGGCGTCCTGGATGGCGACGAGGGTACCGGTCTCCGGATTGACCGCGACGGCCTCGAAGAATCCCGCGCCTGTCGTCGGGGTCTGCGTCCAGGTCAGGCCGTTGGCGCTGCTATAGCGGACGCCATAGTTGCTCCAGACCAGGAACTGGCTGCCGTCGAAGACCATCGGGCTGAACTCGCCGTCTCCGAGGGTGACTTCGGTGAATGTCTCGCCGCCGTCGGTCGATACGCACGACGGTCCCATGATGCTGGCCACCACGATGCTGCCGGCACCGCCGACAACGCCCGTGGACCAGTTCGCGCAGCTTTCGGGGAGGACCGAGGGCTGCCACCACGTCAGTCCACCGTCGCTGCTCAGGCGCACGTCCTTGTTGTCGCCACTCTGGGCGGTCACCACGAACCGCCCGCCGGCGACGTCCAGATACGCCGAGCGGCGGGCGTTCCAGACCTCGACGCCGGAGGGCGTCTGGAACTGGATGGGGGCGTTTTCCTGCCAGGTGGCGCCGGCGTCGGTGGACACCCAGGGGAGGCTGCTCGCGGCGAAGAACTGACCGGCGCCATAGGTGATGCCCGCGAATCCCGTAGCGCCTTCGTGGACCATTTCCCAGGTCACGCCGTCCGAGCTTCGTCGCAGCGAGCCCTTGGGCCCCCAACCCCAGGTCGCCACGAAGTAGCCGTCGCCATAGCCGATGCCGGTGCCCGCACCGGGGTGGTGGTCGCAGTCGCAGAAATCCTCCGATTGGGGTTGGCAGCTCTGCGCGTCGACATCGAACTGGACGCACGGAGCGCCCCAGCACTGTTGCTGGCCGCCGGGGCAGCTGTGGGGGTCATCGGCGTCCATCGACGTGTCGTGAATCCAGGTCTGTCCATCGTCGCAGGACATGACGGTCCGCCCCATATACCCCTGGGCCATCAGCACCGGGACCTTGTCGCTCGCGGTCGGCACGTCCGGCTCGGGAGCCACGACATCGGCCTTGGGGCCGGTGTCCTCCACCGCATCGACTTCCGCGTCCGCTGGACCACTGTCCGCTGGGACGTCGGGTTCTGGCGTCGGGGTATCCGGGCCTGGAGCCAGCGCGTCAGCATCGGGCTCGGGCGTCGCAGCGTCGACGCCGGACCCGTCGGGGAGGTTGACCGGGGTGTCGTCGACGACATCCGCGATCCCGGCATCCGGAGCGGAGGTTCCGTCGACGGAAGGGTTGGTCTCCCAGGCGACGTCCTGGCCGGTGCTGGCAGAAGGCCGATGAGGGGCAGCGTCGCACGCAGCGAAGACAACGGGGACGGTGAGTACCATGAGGGAAAGCAGGCTGGTCTGGCGCATGCCAGGAGCGACTGCAAAGCCCGTGCCTTATGCGAAATGCAGTGGTTTCAGTAACCTGTCGGTACGCTGGGCACTGGCGAGACCGGTCACGGACCGGTCACCCACCGTTCATTCAGCTCCTGCCGTAGCAGGGCACCAGCGCGCCGTGGGTCACGGTGTTCTGGGGCGACGCCAGAAACGCGATCGTCTGGGCCAGATCGTCGGTCGTGGGCCAGGCGTCATGGTCGGCGCCGGGCATGGCCTTGCGGTTGGCCGGCGTGTCGATGATCGACGGCACGATGGCGTTGACCAGGATGCCCTGGCCGGCAAGCTCCAGCGCGAGCGACTGAGTCAGGTTGGCGACCGCGGCCTTTGAGGCCGAGTAGGCGGTCATACCGGCCACCGGATGAAGGGCTGGCTTGGCGGCGACATTCACGATGCGGCCTCCTTCGTTCCCCATGGCTCGCACCGCCTCGCGGCACCCGAGCCAGGCCGTCACGGCGTTCATCCGGAACTGACCGGTGAACGTCTCCAACGACGTTTCCAGCAGGGGCGCCATGGCGAAGCCGCCAGCGACGTGAATGGACGCCCAGAGGGGGCCGTCTTTGGAGGCCTCTGCGTACACCCGCGTGGCGGTGGCCTCGTCGGCCATGTCGACATTGTTGAACAGGGTCACCCGAGGGTCGTCGCTGTAGGGGAAGCGTGGGTTCGACGGTGCCCAGTCCGTGGCATAGCAGGTCGCCCCCGAGGCGAGCAGGCGGGTGACCACGGCCGTCCCCAGGGCTCCGGTGCCCCCGGTGACGATGACTTTGCGACCTTCGTACGACAGTTCCATGGCCTGGGTTTAGGCTATTTGCCGAAGAACCGCCAGACCACCTGGCTGAGCACCAGCGGCTGGCCCGAGGTGACCCAGCCGACGCCGTCATTGAGCCAGCTCATCCAGCCCGCCATACCGCGTGACTCCTCGGCCGCGTCCTCACGCTTGTGGGGTGGCAACCACGCGCCGGGGGAGACCCGGGGAGCGAATACCGGTGAGTCGGAAGGCAGCTCGGCCATGCCTCGGGCGACGTCCAGCGCCTCGTTGATGCCGCCGATCTGGTCGACCAGGCCGCGGTCCAGGGCCTGAGCGCCAGTCCAGACACGACCACGTCCGAAGCCGTCGACGACATCGGTGGCAAGGCCCCGGGAGTGGGCCACGCGTTTGAGGAAGATGCGGTAGGTGCGCTCCATGTACTCGGTGAGCAGGGCCCGCTGTTCTTCGGTAAACGGCTGACCGGCGCTGAACATGTCGGCCCGCTCACCGCGCTTGATGGCATGGGGGTGGACCTTGAGCTTGCCGAGCAGACCCGTGCTCACGACCTTGGCCATGATGACGCCGATGGAGCCCGTGATGGTGGCACGGCTGGCCATGATCTTCGTCGCCGAGGTGGCCACATAGTATCCGCCGCTGGCCGCGGTGGACCCCATGACCGCGACGAGCGGCTTCTTGGCAGCCAGATCATCGAGGGCCTCTGCCATAGCCTCACTGGCCGCGGCGCTGCCGCCGGGGGAGTCGATGTAGAGGACGACCGCTTTGACCCGCTTGGACGTCGACAGCTGGCGGGCCTGAGCGATGAGGGTCTCGTCGCCGCAGCGGGTGGAGAGTCCACCGCGTGGCATGCCGAGCGGTGGGCGTCGGGTCACCCCGTCGACGATGGCGCCTTCCACCCGAAGGACAGCAATCCCTGCGCGTCCCGGGGGCTGGGGAGCCCTGCGGAGTACGCGCTCGACACCGTCGAGGGGAACGAGCCGGGGCGCCTTCTTGCCCGTCTTGGTGAGCGTTCGGATGGTCGCGGCTTCCCCGGCGATAGCGTCGACGAGGCCCAGCTTCAGTGCACGCTCGTCGGTGACAAGCCCCTCGTCGATCCAGCCGTGCACGTCCGACTCGGGAACCCCGCGACCCTTTGCGATGAGGGCGACGGCTGCGCCGTAGATGTCGTCGAACAACCACTTCATCATGTCCCGAACCTCGGGAGCGGGCTCGGTGTTGACGAAGCGATCGTAGGCCGACTTGTGCGGGCCGCTGTGGACCACGTCGAGCTTCAGCCCCAGCGCCGATACGGCGTCACCGAAGTAGAGTAGGTCGCGGTGCATGCCGAGAGGGCCTACGCTGCCGCCAGGTGCAAGTACAACTTTGGTTGCCGCTGAGGCGATGGCGAGACGCTGCAAGTCGAGCGACTTGGTCCAGAGGACGACCTCGCGGCCGCTTTCGCGGAACGCCCGCAGCGCGTTGTAGATGGCTTCGGTCTGGGCCGCGCCGAAACCGCCAGGTCTCAGAAGCACGAAGGCGCCCTTGACTTCGGAGCGCTGCGCCAGCTTTTCGAGGCGGTCTTTGAGGCGCCACGCGGACAGCGGGTGCCTTGCGCCCATGAGACGCCGGAGGCGAGAAGGGCGAGGAGGTTCGACCAGGGGCATATCGGGCTTGAGCTCGATGAAGACGTGGTCGGGGGCTTTGCCCAGCCGACGCAATGGCCAGAAGAGTCCCCACAAGAGCATGCGGAGCAGGTAGACGACCCAGCGGAAAATCATGGCGCCAGATTAACCACCCTGCGCCAGCGGGCCAGCCGAGCTGACGGTCAGATGCTGATGCGACCCATCTTGCCGGCGCGGTAGTCGGCGAAGGCCTGTCGGATCTCCGCGCGGGTGTTCATGACAAACGGGCCGTATTGAACGATCGGTTCGTTGTGTGGCTCGCCGGCGAGTACGAGGGCTTCGGCGTTGCCGCTGGCGTGGGTTGTCGCGGCCAGTTCCACCGTTTCACCGGGGCCCAGCAGTGCGAGTTGGCCGTCGGAGACAACCTTGCCCGCAACGCGCATGCTGCCGCCAAACACATAGACCATGCCGTTGTAGCTTCGGGGGATGAGGTGCTGGACACGTGCTTGGGGCCTGAGTGTCCAGTGTTGAAACTGCAGCGGTGTCTTGGTCACCACATGGCCCTGAACGCCAAGTGCAACACCCGCCACGACCTTGACGCTGGCCCTTCCGTCAGGGGAGGCGCCGACCGGAAACGTGTCAGCTGCGATGACCTGGTAGCCCGGCTGGGTGAACTTGAGCCGGCTGGGCAGGTTCACCCAGATCTGAAAGCCGTGCATGTCGCCACCGGTGGCAACGAGTCGGGGAGGAGGCATCTCGGAGTGAATGATGCCCGCACCCGCCGTCATCCACATGACGTTGCCCTCGTCGACGAGGACCCTGTTGCCGAGCGAGTCTTTGTGCTCGACCTTGCCTTTGAGCAGGTAGGCGACGGTTTCGAACCCGCGATGCGGATGGTCGGGGGCGCCCTTGGCCTTGCCAGGCGCGACCGTGGCTTTGGCCTCGTCCAGCAGAATAAAGGGATCGACGTGGCGAAGCGTCTTGGTGGGGAAGGGCCGACGGACGGGGAACCCGGCCCCTTCGAGCTTACTCTCGGAGGTGATGACCTCGGTCACTGACCGGGGATGCGAGGTGGGTGCGGCGGTTGGCGTTGGGGCGGAAGGGGCCACCGCCGCCGTGTCGCCGGACTCTGGACGTGGGCTGCAGCCCAGGGCGGGAGCCGCTGCGGTGACCAGGACGGCCTTGTTGAAGTCACGACGTGAGAGAGTCATGGGGACATGCTGCCGCCCTGGCGGCCTGGCAACAATCGACGGTCGAACAAACCTGCGTTGCCCGTGCTGCAACACATGAAAAAAGTGCGGCGCCACGGAGAAGCAGGGTTCCGTGGCGCCGCAGGAAGAAGGGCGAGCTGTCTGGGGGAAGAGAGAGAGGGGCATCGCGTGAACGCGAAACCAGACAGTGGCTAGCGCCCTCCGTCACACACTCGGGAGGTAGGACTCAGGGCGCGCCCTGACCGAACTGGGCGAGGCAGTCCAGGTACTCCTGGTTGGGGTCCCAGCCGCAGGTGCCGGCGGCGGTGGTACCGCAGGTGGTGTACTCGAGACACACGTACCAGGGCTCCCAGATGCAGAAGCTGGACATGGGCTCGGGGGCGCAGATTTCTCCGGAGCACCCCGAGACGACGCAGCCGCTGGGGTCGTCCTTGGGCATGCACTGACCCGGGGGCGGCGGGATGGGAGCGCCACCGCCGCCGTCGGGCGGGTCCGAGGGAGGCGCGAAGCCGCTGCCGTTGAAGTCGCAGTACTCGTCGTCGGCGCAGTCGGCGTCGCTGGTGCACCAGTCCTGCGGGGTGTCGTCCACGCACCAGCCGTAGCACTCGGGCTCGGGGCAGGGCTCGCCGGGGACGCAGGTCTGACCGGAGCAGATGTCGAAGGAGCAGTACTGACCGGCGGCACACTGGCTGTCGTCGGTGCACTCGTAGTCGGGCTTGTTGTCGACGCAGTAGCCGAAGCACTCCTCGGGCTGGGTGCAGTTCTCGCCCGGGGGGCACGGCATCGGGTCAGCGCACATGTACTCGCAGTACTGGCCTTCGCCACACTGGCTGTCGTCGGTGCACTCGCCGCCGCCGGCAGGGGCGCAGTAGGACCACTCCTCGCAGGGCGGGCAGGGCTCGCAGGTGGCGTCATCGGGGCAGGGGGGGCAGCTGGGGCAGACCATGGAGCCGATGCACTGCTGACCATCAGGGCAGTCGGCGTCGCTGCTGCACTCACCGCCGGACTTCTCGATGCAGTAGCCGACGCAACCGGGCTCACAGTCACAGGGGACGCCGGGCGGGCAGGCGCAGTCATTGCAGATGATCTCGCAGGCCTCGCCCTCGGCGCAGTCGCTGTCGGAGTCGCACTCACCGCCGGTGGTGTCGGGCACGCAGTAGCCGGCGCAGACCGCGGGGCAGGGCTCATTGGGATCGGTGCAGGGGCTCAGGCAGACCTCGTCGGCGTTGCACTTCTCGCCCATGCCGCAGTCCTGGTCGCTGTAGCAGAACTCCTCGACGGGCTTGTCGAAGCACATCCCGAAGCAGGGGCAGTCGGCGGGGTCGGAGTCGGGCAGGCACGGGGCGCAGGCCACGTCGCAGTACTTGTTGGGGCCGCAGTCGGCATCGCTGTCGCACTCACCCTCGACGGTGTCGGGGATGCAGTAGCCGGCACAGACGTCGGGGCAGGGCTCATTGGGGTCGGTGCAGGGGCTGAGGCAGAGCTCTCCGGCGTTGCACTTCTCACCCGCGGCGCAGTCCTGATCGCTGTAGCAGAACTCTTCGACGGTGGTCGGCACGCAGGTGCCGTTCTCGCACGTCATGTTCGGGCCGCAGTTGGTGTCGTTGAAGCACTCGGTCTGCTTGGGGATGCACTCGCCGTCGACGCAGGCCTGACCCGGCAGGCAGTCGGCGTCGGATGCGCACACGGGGACCAGCACGCAGGCGCCGTCGACGCAGACGCTGTTGGGCGGGCAGCCGAAGCACGGGTCGACCTCGCTCTGGCAGACGCCGTCGAGGCAGAACTCGTTGGGGCCGCACTGTGCGTCGTCGGTACACGCCGGCGGCTGCTTGTCGATGCATCCGCCCTGGTTGCAGAATTGGTTGGGTCCGCAGTCGGTGTCGGAGAAGCACTCGGGCGGGTTCTTGTCGAGGCAGATGCCGTCGCTGGAGCAGTACTGCTCCATGGGACAGTCAGAATCGGCGGAACACTGAGGATCGACGCCGCATTGGAAGACGCAGGCGCCTTGTTGACAGGTCCAGTCGCCGACACATTCGATGCCGGGTGTTCCGGTGCAGTCGGCGGCGGTGGTGCATTCGGCGGTGATGGGGCCTGCGCCGGGCGGCGTGTCCTCGGGAAGGCAGCCGACGATGGCGCTCGAGGCGAGCAGCAGCGCGGTGGCCGTGATGAAGGTTCTGGCGATCATGGGTTGGGGTCTCCCTTGCTCTCGTGTTCCCTGGTGGCGACCTCAGGTTGGGTGCGTCGAGGCTGCGTTGACTCGTCGCGGGTCGCGTTGCCCGGAGCTTGAGCAAGGGGTGTGCCAAAGTGCGAGTCGGCGTGGTTGTGGGCCCGATTCGCGGTGGGTGGCACGAGGTGTGGGAAATATTTTCACACCTGTGCGGATCGTGGGGCGCTATTCGGGGTCGACGCGGTCGAGCAGTTGCCGAAGGGCGCCCACGGGGCGGGCGTGCTCCTCGCCGAGGGCGATGTAGCGATCCATCATGTAGAGCGTCTGGTCGCCGACCTTGGTGAAGTGGTGGGCGAAGTAGGCTTCCAGGTCAAAGGGGGCGAGGCGTGCGCCGACGGTCATGACGAGTTTGAGTAGCCACGGCTGCGCGACTTTGCCCATGAGGCCATCGGTCAGCGAGGACTTGCCCTTGGGGTTCTGGTGGGCCGCCACCACGGCGGTGGCCTGCTCTGCGCCCTGGGAAGCGAGGCTGAGAAGGTCCGGTTGGCTCTTGAGGGACTTGAAGCTCCAGTCGGCGGCTTCGAGTGCGACGAGGTACGGCATCATCACGGCGGAGGCCATGGACGAGGACTTGCCGGCGTCGTCGACGACGGCGGCGGCGCACTTGCCTGCGACGAGGGCGGCGACGACGGCGCGGGCGCGTCGGCTGGCGCCGCTGAAGCTCTGCTTGCCGCCGGGTGGGAAGAAATACGCCACCCCGGGTTCGGGGACCTTTTCCCGGGAGCCTTCGAGCGGGGCGTTGTAGCTCACCATGGCGATGACGCCCTGGACGATGGCGTCGGAGGGGACGTGCTCGGCGAGCAGGGCGCGGTCTTCCAGGCCGGGCGTGGGTAGGACCCAGGTGGGGCTGCCGCCGCTGCGCGTGATGGCGGTGGTGAGCGCGGGCAGGAGGTCGTCTTTGCGGAGGGCGGTCGCGGAGACGCAGAGCCAGATCTGGTCGAAGCGGCCGGCGGCGGCGACGTCGTCCACGGTGGTGAAGACGTCGTCGGGGACGAAGCGCTCTGGGGTGCGTTTACGGCCGCTCTTGTTGAGGTGGTAGACCGTGAGGCCGGTACTGACACGGTCGCCGTGGTGGGGGCGAACGAGGTAGCTGAGGTCGGCGCCGCCGAGTTGGAGGTGGCGGCCGTAGACGGTGCCGACGGCGCCGGCGCCGACGATGAGGATGCGGGTGGCGTCGAGGGTCATGGGGGCTCAGGGGTCGGTGCCGTACAGCACCTGGTGCAGGTCGGGGGCGAGGGTCTTCAGTTCGGCGCGGGGGTTGTCGAGGCGGAAGGGCATGTTGGGGTAGACCAGGTAGCCGTCGACTTTCTTGAGGTAGTAGTCCGGGCTGAGGCGGAAGGGGCGCACGGTCCAGGTGGAGGCGTCGTCGGGGTTCCAGTAGACGGAGGCGACGCGGACCTTTCCCAGGTCGAGGTTGCGGCGGAGGACTTCTTTGAGGCGGTTGATGGCGTCGGAGACCATGCGACCGCTGCGGAACGTGGTGTCGACGACGAGGATGTCGTGGTCGTGTTGGACGCGGTCCTCGAGGTAGTCGATGCCGAGGATGTTGGTGCGGTAGGAGAGGTGGGTGCGGGTCGTGTTGAGCGCGATGTGGTCGGTCTTGATTTTGCGGCCCTGTTTGCGGCCGAAGTATTTGAAGACCTCGTGGACGGCGAGTCCGGAGGTCACACCGCCAGGCCACAGGGCGACGAGGAAGTCGGGTTCGTAGCCGGTCTGGGCGATGTTGACGCCCAGGCGCATGCTGTCGAGGAGGAGGTCGCGGGCGGTGACCCATTGGGTACCGGATTCGACGTGAATGTCTTCGGGGGGGAAGTGCTTGGTGCGCAGGACTTTGTGGACGTCCTCGGATTTGGCGCGGATGAGGCGGTCGTCGGGGTCGTTGTCCTGGACGAGGTCGCTGAGTTCGTGGGGGTAGTCGATCCAGATGTGCTCGTCGATCTCTTTGACGGAGAAGACGGGGAGCTCGTCGTATTGGCCTTGGCGGTGTTTGCGGTGGACGACGGCGACGCGGATGTCGGTGGGAGCGTTGCGGCGAGCGCGTTCACGCAGGACTTCGACGATGGTTTCGATGGTGCGTCCGGTTTCGTAGACGTCGTCGATGATGAGGAGGCCGTCTTCGGGGCAGACGGAGCGGGTGAGGTGCTCGAGGCCTTTGATGACGACGGTTTCGGCTTGTTGGCCGATGCCCTGGTAGGACGTGGTGGCGATGCTGGTGTGGTGCATCGTCAGGCCCTGGCCGCGGAAGTAGGCGTCGACGCCCTGGCCGATGGGGGTGCCGCCGCGCCAGACGGAGATGGCGTGTTTGGGGCGGAAGCCGGATTCGTAGACGATCTTGCCGAGCCGGAAGGCGTCGAGCAGGAGTTCGTCGGGGTGAACGTGCAGCATCTCGACCATGTCAGCCTCCCAGTGCCCGGCGGATGGCCACCATTTTGGAGTTGTTGTCGACCAGGCGCTTACCGAGTCCTCGGATGAGGGCGAGGGACAGGCGCGAGCCCAGGATGGGTTTGTGGTTGACGATTTTGAGAAACGACGTGCGTGACATGCAGAAGCAGACGGCCTTGCCGACCGCGACGGCGGTGTGGAGTCGTTTGTTGGGGCCGGCGAGGGCGAGCTCGCCGAAGCTGCCGCCGCCGCCGATTTCGGTGACGAGGCTGCGGTTCTGTTTCAGCTCCACGGTGCCGTCGCCGACGATGTAGAAGAGGTCGCTGTCGTCGCCTTCGCGGAAGATGATCTGGCCGTCGCGGAAGGTCTTCTCTTCGACGTACGGGGCGACGGAAAGCCACTGCGGTTCGCTGAGGAGCTTGAAGAGGAAGACCTGGCGGACGGTGTCGACGACGTTGGCGACGCTTGGTTCGGTCTTCTCCTCGTCGGCGCCGATTTCGAGGGCGACGATGCTGACATTGTCCCGGCCACCTGCTTCGCGTGCGGCTTTGAGGAGGACGTGGGGGATTTTGTCGACGGGGGTGCGGTGGACGAGGCGTTGGAGTTGGTCGTCGCTGACGGCGCGGGTGAGGCCGTTGCTGCAGAGGATGAGGACGTCGCCGTGCATGAGTCGGATTTCGGCGATGTCGACGTTGAGGTCGGGGCTGACGCCGAGGGCTTGGCTCAGGGTATGGCGGAAGGGGCTGGTCTGGTACTCCGACGGTGAGATCTCGCCGCGTTGGAGTTGGAGCATGGCCAGGGTGTGGTCGGTGGTCAGGCAGCGGAGGTCGTTGTTGCGCCACAGGTAGGCGCGGGTGTCGCCGACGTGGGCGACGTAGGCGAACTTGTCGAGGACGGTGGCGGCAACGGCCGAGGAGGCAAGTGCGCCGCGGCCGCGGGTGTCGCGCTCCTGGCGGATGCGGGAGGAGGCGTTTTCGAAGGCGTTTTCGAAGAAGGCGCCGATGGCGAGCCGCGATGCGGTGCTGGCGTCGTCCTGTTTGACTTTGTGGCCATGGTCGGCGAGGACGCCGCCGGAGCGTTCGAGGACTTCGACGACCCACTGGGCGGTCTCGACGCCGCCGGTGCCGTCGGCGACGGCGAAGAGGGGTAGGCGTTCGGCGGTGAGGACGGCGTCCTCGTTGACCTTTCGGCGCGGGCCGAGGTCGCTCACGGCGGCGTGACGGAGGACGTGCATGAGAAGCTCCCAGAAGGCGGCGGAGTCGCAATGTAGCGAGCCAACCCCAGTCCCGCAACGCCACACAGGACCGCGGTGGCAGCCTTGCGACGCTGCATTCCGAGCCGTGGCAGCCAAAGAACGCGAGCGGGGTGCCTACTGTCGATTTTGAGTGCCGCTCACACGCCTCCTCGACCGAAAATCAGCCCCATCTCGATCCAAAAACGCCCGCCGAAACGCCCAAATCGACGCCTTGACGAGCGCTGGATACACCTGTCCGCTGCCACCCTGCGGAGGCCAAGGTGCGCAGAGCTGGAACCGACTTAGCTCTCAGCCACCTGAACCCCCAAGCGGACCCTCATTTGATAGGTCCCCAAGGGAAAGACCACATCTCGCTCCCCCGCGGTGAATCGTTCTAGCGCCTTTCCATAGGCCGCCCGGAAGCACGCAATCTCCTCCAGCGCCGCCTTCCTGAGCTTACGACAAGACGCCGCAACCTGCGGTCGAATGCCCCCCCTTGCTTCAGGGCGCGTGGCCTGCTGCTCCGGCCGGGTCGCCGCGAGTACTTTCAGACCCAGGAACGAACGACCCGCAGCTTTCATACCATTGCGTGCCTCGGTTAGCCGCGCCTCGAGCGCCGAATCGTGGCGCTCTCGATACTGCTCGAGCGTCAGATGCTTCAGCTGCGGTGGGAGCCCCAGCTTCAAGCTGACCGTTGCTGGCATCTTGGTCTTCTTGCCAAAGAACTTGATGTTTGGACGCTTACACACGAGGTCCTTGCCCAGGTCCTTTGCCGTAAGCCACACCCCCGGCCACTTGCTCGGGTCCCACAGCAATCCGTCCTGCGTCGGGTTGGCCGCCACATAAGCCGCTTTCGCGAGCGCCACGTCCGCGTCCACGAGCCGCACAAGATTCACCTTCCGATTGTCCCAGAACGGCGCCAGCCAACGCGCCCACCGCCAATTCAGAATGCGCGCAGCCATCCCGTTGAGGCGCTCCACAAAACACGACACCCGTCCGTGTGGGTCATACACTATGAGGTGATAGTGGTCTCCTCCCACATACGCTGCCAGGAACATGATATCAAAGGGTTGCGCCGCCCATGCCAGCAGGTAGAGGAACAGTGCCCTCACCATGGGCCCCGGCTTGAGCAGCATCCGCCGCTCCGCCGTACGGCGCGTTACCAACCAAAGTTCCCCGGGCTTGACCATGCGTGCGTAGTTCATGACCCCGGGCCCATCGCAAGAGCCGTTCCGGGGCCAAGACACCACGCTTCAAGGACTTAGCGTTCACCCTGGGGTCTGGGAGTCCCACTTTCCGGGGACTCCAGACCCCAGCGACCCCGTCCTAATGCACGGTCGGCAAGTCCAACGCCTCGCTCGCCGTCAGCGTCTCGAACGTCAGCCCACCATCCTTGACGCCAACGGTCAGCACCGCGTCTTCGGGCACCTCTGCCGCAATCAGGCGCCGCGCCAACGGCGTCTCTACATGCCGCTGGATGTACCGCTTGATCGGCCGCGCACCGAACACCGGGTCGTACGACGCATGCGCGATAAAGGTCACCGCCTCGTCCGTCGCATGCAGCGACACATCCTGCGACGCCAGCCGGTCCGCCAGATGCTCCAGCTGCAGACTGACAATGCGCTTCACCTCGCTGCGCGTCAGCGGCTTGAACAGCGCAATCTCGTCAATGCGATTCAGGAACTCCGGCCGGAACGCCCGCCGAAGCTCACTCATCACGCCTTCGCGCGCCGTGTTCTCGATCGACCCATCCGGACTCAGCCCATCCAGCAGCAACGGGGAACCGATGTTGCTGGTCATGATGACCACCGTGTTCTTGAACGACACCGTCCGCCCATGGCTGTCCGTCAGCCGCCCATCGTCGAGCAGCTGCAACAACACATTGAACACATCCGGGTGCGCCTTCTCGACCTCGTCGAACAGCAGCACGCAGTAGGGCCGCCGCCGCACCGCCTCGGTCAGCTGCCCGCCCTGGTCGTACCCGACATACCCCGGCGGGGCCCCGATGAGCCGACTCACCGCATGCTTCTCCATGTATTCGGACATGTCGATCCGAACCATGTTCTCCTCGCTGTCGAACAAGGCCGCCGACAACGTCCTGGCCAACTCCGTCTTGCCCACGCCCGTCGGCCCCAGGAACAGGAACGACCCAATCGGCCGATTCGGGTCCTGAATCCCCGACCGCGACCGCAGCACCGCATCCGCCACGGCCTGCACCGCATCGTCCTGGCCCACGACCCGCTCGTGCAGCAGCTGGTCCAGATGCAACAACTTGTCGCGCTCGCCCTGCAACAGCTTGGCGACGGGGATGCCGGTCCAGCGACTCACCACCGCCGCGATCTCGTCCTCGGTCACCACCTCGCGAAGCAACGCCTTGCCCTGCTGCCGCCGCTCCAACTCTTCGTTGGCCGACTCCAGCTCCTCCTGCAACTTCGGAAGCGCCTCGTACTTCAGCCGCGCCGCAGTGTTGAGATCGTAGCTCCGCTCGGCCTCCTCGATCTCGTGTTGCAGCCCGCGGAGCTGCGCTTTGACCGAACGCACCTTGTCGATGGCGGCCTTCTCGGCCTCGTACTGGGCCCTCAGCGTCGACACCTCTTCCCGCGCATTCGCCAGCTCCTCCCGCAGCGCCTCCAGCCGGTCCTTCGACCGCGCATCGGACTCCTTGAGCAGTGACTGCTCCTCGATCTCCAACTGCAGGATGCGCCGGTTGGCCGTGTCCAGGTCCGCCGGCAGCGACGTGATCTCGTTCTGAATCGTCGCCCCAGCCTCGTCCACCAGGTCGATCGCCTTGTCCGGCAGGAACCGGTCCGTGATGTAGCGGTCGCTCAACGTCGCCGCCGCCACCAACGCCCCATCCCGAATCTTCACCCCGTGGTGCACCTCGAACATCTCCGAGATGCCCCGCAGGATGGACACCGTGTCCTCCACGGTCGCTGGCGCCACGAACACCGGCTGGAACCGGCGCTCCAAGGCCTTGTCCTTCTCGATGTACTTCCGGTACTCGTCCAGCGTCGTCGCGCCGATGCAGTGCAGCTCGCCCCGCGCCAGCATGGGCTTGAGCAGATTGCCCGCATCCATCGCGCCCTCGCTCTTGCCCGCCCCGACGATGGTGTGCAGCTCGTCGATGAATAGCAGGATCCGCCCCTCTGAGCTCTGCACCTCCTTCAGCACCGCCTTGAGCCGCTCCTCGAACTCGCCCCGATACTTCGCGCCCGCAATCAGCGACCCCATGTCCAGCGAAAACACGCTCTTGTCCTTGAGGCTCTCCGGCACATCGCCCCGCACAATCCGATGCGCCAGGCCCTCGACGATCGCCGTCTTGCCGACCCCGGGTTCACCGATAAGCACCGGGTTGTTCTTGGTACGCCGCGAGAGGATCCGCACCACACGCCGAATCTCTTCGTCGCGCCCGATGACCTTGTCGAGCTTCCCGCTGCGGGCCTCCTCCACAAGGTCACGCCCATACTTCGCCAGCGCCTCGTACGCATCCTCCGGATTGGCGCTGGTCACCCGCTGATGCCCGCGTACGGTCTGGATGGAAGCCATCACCCGCTCCCGGTCCACCGAGAACGTTTTGAGGACACGCCCCATCGGTGAAGAAGACGGCTCATCGGCGATGACCATCAGCAGGTGTTCCACGCTGATGTACTCATCGGTCAGCTTCTTGGCCTCCTCGCCGCTCTTCACGAGCAGCTGGGACAGACGCTGGGTCAAGGCAATGCTTCCGGGGGTCACGCCCGCGCCCGAAACGCTTGGTAGCTTCTCCAGTTCCTGCTCGACGGCGCCGCCGATGGCCGCCGCGTGCACGCCCATGTGCTCCAGCAAACGGGGGACGAGGCCGCCCTGTTGCTGGACCAGGGCCACGAAAAGGTGTTCCACATCGGTCGCCTGGTGGCCGTGGCGGATGGCGGTCGCCTGCGCCTGACCCAGAGCTTCCCGCGACTTCTCGGTGAAGCGGTTCAGATCCATCGGATTCCTCTGAATGTCTTGTCTTTTTCGAGGGGTGATGCCCGCCACAGAAATTGGGCGGCCCATCAGCTCATCGACTACTTGAAGCACGAGTGTCGCGTCGGGCAAAGCCATGCCCGACTTTTCGCGCCAGAGACCCGCGCGGTCGGGCGTTTTGAAGAGTTCGGCCACGGGGGCTGCACGCTGCGCAGCAAGTGTGATAAGGGTGGCCGGAAGTGTTTCCCGCCAACCTGTGTTTGTGGGGACAACGATGGAGGATGGATGAGCGGTAAGGACACGTCCAAGCCTGCCGACGAGACCACCGACGGCAAGGCCGCAGACGACAGCGACGACCTCGAAACGCTGGACATCGAAGATGTCGAGGAGGACGGCGACGACGAAGAGATCGACAAGGTTCTCGACGGCAAGAAGCCGGCGACCCCCGTCCTCTTCGGCGGCAAGCGTCTGCCCGAAACCCTGTCGGCGCTCAACGTCTATCTGGCGCGTCTCAAGGACGTCGAGATCCTGCCGATCGAAGAGCAGGCCCAACTGGCTGCGGCCTACCAACAGCACGGCGACAAGGAAGCTGCCGCCAAGCTGGTGGCGTCCAACCTGCGGCTCGTCGTCAAGATCGCCTTCCAGTTCCGACGCCAATGGGCCGACGTGATGGACCTGATCGCGGAGGGCAACCTCGGCCTTGCCGAAGCCATCCGCAAGTTCGACGTCGACCGCGGGATCCCCTTCCCGAGCTACGCCCGCTTCTGGATCCGTGCCCGCATCCTGGCCTTCATCCAGGAGAACAAGCACCTCATCCACGCCGGCTCCCGCGCCGCCCGGAAGCTCTTCTGGCGGCTCGAGCGCGAGCGCCGCAAGCTGGTTCAGGAAGGGCAGGAGCCGACCGCAGCGCTGCTTGCCGAGCGCGTCGGCGTCAAGACCGAGGACGTCGAGGAGCTGGCCCCCATCCTGGACCACCGCCCGGTCAGCCTGGATGTCCCCGTCCACGGGGACGAAGATGGCCGCACCCGGGGCGAGGTCATGGCCGACCAGACCGGCTTCACCCCGGAGGACAACGTCTCCGCTGGCGAAGTCCACGGTCAGGTCCAGCAAGCCTTCGCGGCCTTCCGCGAGACCCTGGACGAGCGCGACCAGGCCATCTGGGACCAACGCCTGCAGGCGGAGAACCCGGTCCGTCTGGAGGACCTCGGCGACCAGTTCGGCGTCTCCAAAGAGCGGGTCCGGCAGCTCGAAGTCCGCATCAAGTCGCGCCTCAAGAAGTACCTGGAAAAACACCTGGGCGGCGACATCATCGTTCAAGCTCTGCGCTGATTGTCCCGTAGCTCCAGTAAAGGACACCAGGCCGCCGCTCGGGCGCCGGGAGAGGGCAATGACGATGCAAGACTGGAAGGGACAGAAGCACAGCTGGCCGAAACGTCTGCCCTCGGAGAGGCGTCTTCACCCGCGCGTGCGCACCGGGTTCCCCGTCAACCTGGCCCTTCAGGGCGATGGCGTCGCCGAGGACCTCCCAGGCGCGGTCGCCGATATCAGCATCGGTGGCCTACGGGTGAACGTGCCTCGGTTCGTCGAGCAGGGCACGGAGGCCGGCCTGGCGATGACGCTGGCGGTCACCAATCGGGACGGCGAGCAGGAGCTGCATCATTTCGATGCCCCGGTACGAATCGTCCAGGTGGCTCCCGAAACGGCGCTTGCCGATGCCGAAGAGTACGAGCTGTCGCTTCAGTTCACCGACCACGATCTGGAGCGCGAGCGCCTCATCGGCGTCTTCATGCTTCAGACGTTGCTGTTTCAACCCGAGGCAAAGCTCTCCTTGTAGCCGCCGCGCTTCTTGCGGTCCTGAGCGTATCGTCCTCGCCTGTCCGTGCGGGCGATCCGCGGTGCGACCGGGCGCTTCGCCTGCAGCAATGCGGACATCCCCTGCTGACACCAAAGCGGCTCAAGCGCTGGCACAGCGCTGCCAAGAGCCCGCGACACCCCCTCTTCCTGGTGGACCGCGTCCGTGCGGTGCCCGCGGACTACCCCCTGGGACGCACCCAGACCTGGCGCAAGTGCAGTCAGCCGCGCCCGGCCGGCATCGCCGACCTGACCTGCGTGCCCATGGCCTACACCAACCGCCAGGCGGTCCTGCGAAAACCGGCCTGGAGCAGCCGCCGCAGTGGGCATCTCCTGCGCACGCATGACGGGCTCGAGGTCGGCTACAAGGGCAGGGTTGGCTTCAAGGCGCTGTTCGATGCTGCGCTGTACGAAGCCGGCCATGAGCTCTTCGTCACCAGCGGCTACCGACCCTACGCGGTCCAGGCCGCCATCTTCGAGGACCACGTCAGGCGGGAGATGGCCACGGGCCTCGAACGCTCTGCCGCCGTCGCTGCAGCTGCCACCTACTCCGCGCGCCCGGGACACTCCGAGCATCAGCTGGGTACCACCGCAGACCTCACGTATCGGACGGATGAGGGGATCAACTCCGGGTTTGGCGGCTTCATGGCGCACCTCATGCGGCAATCCCCCGCCATGACCTGGGTCCGCGCCAACGCACATCGCTTTGGCGTCGCGCTCACCTACCGGCACGACCGGGTCGCCGAGACCCAGTACGCCTGGGAACCCTGGCACTGGCGCTTTGTCGGCGAGGAGGCCGCCGACATCATGGCCGCCTGCGACCTGAGCGTCGCCGAGTTTGTCGAACACATCCACAACGCCAAGCCGCCGCCGCCCTTCGTCCATGCCACGCGCATCGCCAGGGATGACGCCTCCGTCGCCCCCGCTGTGCATCGTGTGGTCGCCGAGCCTGGGGGACGGGTCGAGCTCCAATGGTGGGTGACCAACATGGGGGCCCGACAGTGGACCGGCTACGACCTTCGCCCCCTGTTCATGGACAGCGCTCTGGCGGATGTGCCCATCGGTCGCGGCGGCGCGATCTGCGTCCCTCCCCTGGAGGCAATGCTGGTCGACAGGATTCTGCGCGCGCCTGCGCGCCCTGGGGTCTACCGTGCGCGCTGGTCGATCGACACCGGCGCCGGGCCCGTCGACGAGGTGGGCGTAGAGCTCATCGTCGCGTCAAAAGCGCTTGGGGATTGAGTGGAAGCTGCCGCGGATGCTAGACATTGAGTCCGCCCTCGACAGCTGAGAGAAGCACCCATGCGATTCGCCCTGCTGGCGTTGATACTCCTCCTGCAAGCCTGTTCGCCGGGTGGCAACACCAGCGGTGACGTGTTCAGCTGGCCATCGGGGGACATCAGCTTCCCGGATGGGGGCTCGGACGCCGGCCCCAGCAGTTGCTCCAACGACGAAGACTGCCCCGCGGACAAGCCGCGCTGTGCCGTCAGCGGGTTCTGCTTCGAGTGTACCGCCGACGCGCACTGCACCGAGGGCGTCTGCAACGAGGGCTACTGTCTCCCGCCCAGCTGTACCCCTGGCGAGAAGCGTTGCGCGGACACGACGGTGGCCCTCATCTGCAACTCCGCTGGAGACGGCTGGCAATCCACCACCTGTGGGGGCGGGTCCAAGTGTGTCGACGGCGAGTGCAGCGGCTGTACGCCAGGCAGCACCATCTGCCAGGGGCTGGTGGTCTCCACCTGCAGCGCTGACGGCAGCGACTATGTGCCGGGCGAAACCTGTCCCCAGGGCTGCGCCAACGGCGCGTGCTCCGACTGTCCCCTGGGCGACAAGCGGTGTACCGATGCAGGCCTCGTCGAGCAGTGCCTGCCCAATGGTCAGTGGCAGGTGGTCGAGGACTGCAATGCTCAGGGCGCCAACTGTACCGCCGGCTTCTGCATCAGCGCGTGCAACCCGGACCCCAAGTTCGTCAGCAATAGCGGCTGCGACTACTGGGCCATCGATCTGGACAACCACCCCGACGCCCAGGACAGCCCCTTCGCCATCGTGGTCACCAACCTCGGCGACGAGGCGACCGATGTCCGGGTCTATGAGAAGGACTCGGCCAGCACCAACTCCGAGCTGGTCATGACCCGCACGGTAGCACCAGGGGCGCTGCAGATCCTCGAGCTTCCACCGCGCAACATGGGCGGTCCTGGGCTGTTCTACACGGGCTATCGTGTGCAGTCCGACTCGCCCATCGTCGCCTACCAGTTCAACCCCCTCGATAACGTCGACGTGTTCAGCAACGACGCGTCGCTGCTTATCCCGGCCATCGCCTTTGGCACCGAATACATCGTCATGAGCCGCTTCCAGTTGACTGGCGGCGGTCCCGAGATCCCCGCGGGGGTCAGCTGCTCGGCCATCTGCTCCCAATACGACGGCGGCGTCTGCATCAGCGAGGGCCTACAAGAGGTCTGCGTCTACCCCTATCGCGGCACCATCACGGTCGTCGCCAAAGACCCCGACACCACGGTCACCGTGCGGCCGACCGCCCAGACTCAGGCCGGCGGCGGTCTCCAGACCATGATGCCTGGCCAGCAGTACGAGTACACGCTGCAGCCCTTCCAGGTGCTCAACATCCGCAGTGACGCCGATGGCGCCGACCTCACCGGCACCCAGATCACGGCCAACAAGCCCGTCGGCGTCTTCAGCGGCCACATGGCCGCGGTCACCTCCACCGAGTGCTGTGCCGACCACCTCGAGCAGATGATGTTTCCGGTCAAGACCTGGGGGAAGCAGTACGTGGCCACCAAGAGCTACCCGCGGGTCGCCGAAAAGGACTATTGGCGCATCGTGGCTGCCGAGGACGACACGGTCTTGCAGTTCCTGCCCGCGGTCACCGTGAATCAGGCCCTCAACCGCGGTCAGTACTTCGAGTTCTCGACCGACCAGGACTTCGTGGTCACCAGCGAAAAGCCCTTCCTCATGGCCCAGATTCTGGCCAGCAGCTACGAGGTGCCCGCCCCAGCACCGTGCACGGAGAACTTCGACTGCGCCCTGGACGAGTTCTGTGCCACCACCGGCCAATGCCTGCGCTACTGCGCCACCACCAGCGACACCAGCTGTGGGGAGGGGTCCACTTGCACCTGCGTGCCTGGCGGCGGTCTGTGCTACTGCGCTCCGACCGGTGACCCGGCCATGATTCTCGCCGCCCCTGTCGAGCAGTTCCGCACCGACTACGTCTTCCTGACCCCCGACAAGTACCAGGACGACTACATCAACGTCATCGCGCCATCCACGGCGAGCGTCACCTTGGACGGGACCACCCTCATCGGCTCTCTCTACACCTCGATCCCGACGACCGGCTACAAGGTCGCACGCATCAAGGTCAACGACGGTGTCCACACCATCTCCGCGACGGAGCCCGTTGGCGTCATCGTCTACGGCTACGACCGGGACGTTTCGTACGGTTACCCCGCCGGCCTCAACCTCTCCGACCAGTCGGACTAGCGACCGATAGTCTCCGCCTACCGGAACGCCTCCACATCGATGCCGTGACTCTCGAGCCACCGGTACAGCGTCTTGCGCGTAACACCCAGGCTCGCGGCCGTCGAGCGGATGTTCCCCTGCTCCGCAGTCAGCGTCGCCTCCAGCTCGGCCTTACCGGGCCGCGGAACCCGCTTCTTCCGCTGACCTTCGACTTGGGGCGCCGCCGCCGCAGTCGCCGCGTGGGTATGGTGCGTCGGCGTGAAGCGCGGCGCGGACATAGGCGCTACCGCGTCCAGCTCCAGCGTCGCCAGCACCGCCAGGTCCAACTCGGCGGCACCGCGTGAGGCGACCACCAGGCGTTCGACCACGCCCTGCAGCTCCCGCACGTTCCCGCGCCAGCCCCGCCGCATGAGCCCCGACATCAGCTCCGGGCTCACGGCGAGTTCACGCCCGGCGTAGCGCCGCACGAAGTGGCGCGTCAGCGCAGGAATGTCCTCCGCGCGCCGGTTCAGCGCCGGCAGATTGATGACCCATCGGGCCAGCCGTGACCAAAGGTCCAGCCGGAAGCGTCCGTCCTCCACCGCCTGGTGGACCCGCGGTTGAACCGCGGCGACAAACCGCACGTCTGCCCGAAGTGAGCGGTCAGATCCGACCGGACGATACTCGCCGGTCTCGAACAGGCGTAGCAAGGACGCCTGGAAGCTGGGCGACGCGTCGGTGATCTCATCCAGGAACAGGGTCCCGCCACGCGCCGACTCGATGAGGCCCTTGCGGTCACGCTGCGCCCCCGTGAACGCCCCCCGCACGTGCCCGAACAGCTCGCTGTGCAGCAGGTTGTCGTCGACACCGGCACAGTTGATGCTCACCAACTCCCCCGACCGCCGGCTGCTGCGATGAATCTCGCCCGCGACGAGCTCTTTGCCTGTTCCTGTCTCGCCGACGACCACCACCGTGGTCGTACGCTTGGCCACCAACTCGATCTGCTCCAGCACGTGGGCCAGCCCGGCGCCGATCCCCACCAGCTGCGGGTGGCGCGGGATACGCATGAGCGCGGGGGCCTCGTGAAACAGCAACAGCACGTCGCCGACCCCGATGACATCGCCGTATTCCAGTCGCTGCCGTTGTACCTGGACGCCGTTGACCGTCGTGCCGTTGCGGCTGCCCAGATCGCTCACCACGGGGCCCTCCGCGCCCAGCAGAATCTTGGCGTGGTTGCGCGATACCGAGCTCTCCGTAAACACCCCAGGCAGTGAGCAGGTCGGTGTCCGGCCCAGCAACACCGGCTGTCCCGGTACGACACGGCGCCGCACACCAATGGCACCCTTGGCGGGTGCGTCGACGACGGTGAGGGTGGGCCCCAAATCCGGGCCTGAGCGGGTAACCGCGTTGCGGGGATCGGTATCGGTCGTCGTCTTCATGTGGGCGCCTCCTCCTGATGCGGCAGCGCAGAGAGCAAGCGACGTGCCACAGCCCCGCAGGGGAACAGTAGCTCATAGGTTCCAACCACTTGCGGAATCACCACTGGCCTGAGGGTGTGTCTATCGGCGTGTGTACCCATGGGTCTTCCTATGGGTAGTCCACATGGCGCCACAGAGCTACCCACTCCAACGAAGAAACCCCGAACCGTCTCCGGTCCGGGGTCTCTATCGGACGAGGCGCGTCGCGCGCCGTCGCTACATCACGTTGACCGAGTTGCCCTTGCTGGCCGTGCCCTGGGCGACCTTGGGCAGCTCGCAAGCGCCCTTCTTGCTCGTGCGCATCTTGCAGAGCTTCACCGCGGCGTCGCGCCCCTTGGTGTCCCCCGTCGCGGCCTTTAGCGCGGCGAGTGTGGCCAGCGACCGGGCGTCGGGCATCATGTCCTTCTGCGACAGCTTGTCGAGCACCGCCAGGGCCCCGGCGACGTTGCCCGTACGGGCCATGGCCTCGGCCCAGCGGGCCTTGAGCTTGTTGTCGTAGCTGCGGCTCTTGGAGAGCTTCTCCAGCGTGGCGGAGGCCCAGGTCAGGTTGATGCTCTGCAGCTTGGTCTTGCGGGCGGTCTTGCCGTTGGGGCCGAGCTTGCCGCCGGTCCGGACCGACACCACCGACGCGATGGTCATCGCGCGGCGCAGCTTGCGGGCCTGGTCACCCTTGACGGAGGTGGGAACCCGCTCCGCACCCAGCTTGGGGAACAGCTTGCGAGCGGTCTTGAGAGCAGCGGCGTAGCGCCCCTTGTCCAGGTCCCGTTCGGCCTGAACGAGCATCTTCGTCTCCGGGTCGGCCTGCTTCATCTTGTGCAGGCAGGCGAAAGCGGTCGAGCCGACGAGGGTCATCGACGCGGCGACGGTGAGCACTACGAAACGCTTCATACGGGAGTCCTCCGGCGGGCAGGTGGCTGCTGACTGCATGTTAGACGCCCAGACCTGGAAAAGGTTGCGTCCGGTCGCTAAAAAGTGGGCGGTGGACAGCCAGGAACAGCGCAACCCGTTGAAACGCATTCGATATGCTACGCGGCGGCGGTGACTCCCGACACGATTGCGACCACGACGGCTTCATCACCGTTGCCGAGTCCGGCCAGGGGCGGCGCCTACTCCATCAGCGCGCCTTCCAGCGGCGGCTGGGTGCGGCAGATGCCTTCGATGGGGACGATGCAGATCTGCTCTTCACCACACACCTGGCCTGTCGGGCAGTCCTCGTCGGCTGCGCAGTCGCGGGGGCACCACGGGGGCAGGGTGTCGCTGGGGCGCCACTCGCCGTCCCCGTCCACGTCCAGGAACAGGGCGTTGGTCGTAGCCATCGGGAACACCGGGAAGAAGTCCGGGATGATGGGGCTCTCGGTGAAGAGCGTGTTCACCACGGGGATCGTCGAGAACGCCAATGACGCCACGCGCGGCAGCTGCAGCTCGCCGAACGCCACGTCGAGGTACACCGGTCCCATGAGCAGGTCTTTGCGAGTGCCCATCGCCACCACGCTGACGAAGCCGTCCTTTTCGGGCGCCGTCAGCACCACGCTGCCGTTGAAGTCGTCAATGACCTCCGGCCCGTGGTCCAGGTTGATGACGCCCTCGAGCACGCCGCTGACGTAGATCTCGATGCGATCGACGCCGAACCAGCTCGCGGTCTGGACCCGAAGCTGCGCCTCGAAGGTCTCGCCAGCGGTGACGGAGGCCACCTCACCGACTTCCTTGTTGCCCACCTTGAGTTCGACGAACGGACCATAGGTAGGCAGGGCCTTCCCGTCGCGGATGCCCTTGGCCATCGCCCGCTCGTCGATCTGATCCGGCGACCCCGCGTCGTGGCGCACCAGGGTCCGGGGCATGCCGGCCTCGCGCGCGTGCCCGTGGCTGTCGCTGGCTGCCGTGATGGTGATGGCAAGACCGTTGTCGAGCCATCGCATCCAGTCGTCGTAGGTGCCCGGGTGAACCGTGCAGGGCATGTCCGCCACGTCCGTGGGGATGTCGCCGGTGTGGATGAGGTGGCTGCAGTCGTCTTCCAGATCCGCCGGATCCTGGTCGAAGCGCCAGTTGAGCTCCTGCTCTTCGGGCGTCCGAATCAAGATCTCTCGCTGGATGCGGAAGGCCAGCTCGCGGCGGTAGCGCTGCTTGCACTCGAAGAACCGCAGGTCGGCGTCGCAGCTGGCCAGCGGGTTGCCGTCGCCCCCATTGGCGACATCCGTCAGCTCTGGGCAGGAAGCATCCAACGCGGCCACGTCCTCGGCCAGGTCCAGCCGCTCGTAGCAGCGGTTGTAGATGATGACCTCGCGGTTGGTGGGCTGGCGGATGAGGTCGAATCGCTTGCTGTTGTAGAGCTCCATGCCGTCGAAGTCGCACGTGCTCCGCGACAACAGGATGTTGTTGGCCTCGAGCAGGTCCGGCTCGCGCAGCTGCTGGTTGCCCGTGGTCTCTACGCCGAGCTGGTCGACGTAGCCGATGAAGCCATCCCGCGGATGCGCCACCACCTTGACGCCCTCTTTGACGCCGTCGGCGTTGGGCGCAAACGACTCATCCAGGGTCTGGAGCAGCTCCGGGCCGTCCTTGCAGCTCCAGTCCGGCGCGAGGTGGTCGGGAATCACCAGGTCGTCATACTCCAGCGGGAACGTTGTGAAGTGCCCCAGCTCCAGCGTGGACATCTCCACGCCGATAGACGACTTGATGCGCTCCTGCAGGTCCAGCTCGTTGATGACCGGCCCGTAGTCGGTGACCACGTCATGGTCGGTCGAGACCACGAACTCGAGCCCCTCGGCGACCGCCGTGATCACCCGAGTCTCGAGCTTCATGCCGCTGTCGAAGCTGGGCTCGGCGTGGAGGTGGAAGTCGCCAGCGATCCAGCCGGAGGTGTCGACCTCGCGGAACACCTTCGGCTTGACGATGATGTCCTGCCCCGGGGCCACCCGGAACTTCTCCGTGTACACGCTGTACTCGGGGCCCACCGACACCACCAGCTCATAGTAGCCGGGCTCCAGCTGCATCTCGCCCATGCCGGTGTGGGTCTTCACGAAGTGACGGATACCGTTGCCCAGGCGCGATTCGCCCATCCACGGGCGACGGGTGCCGTCCCGGTCGAGTCGGTTGCCGTCTTCGTCCAGCGCAATCACGCTCAACTTGCATCCGATGGTCTGCCCCTTGCCATCCAGCACCTGATACAGGAGGCGGCCTGGGAGCGGGATCACCGGGGTGTAGACCGCGGTCTCGCCGACCTTGATCTCGACCCGCTGGACCTCGGAGGTGCTCGTCAGCTGGCTGTTGGTCGCGGCCAGGAGATACTTGCCCGCGGGCAGGGTGGCGCTGAAGTCGCCGTCCTCGATCATGTCCAGCCCCACATCCGCGTCGATTCGGTTGAGCAAGCCGGCGCGACCGGTCTGACGGTAGTTCTGGTCGACGATGTCGCGGACATTGGTCCACTCGCGGTTCGGGTCGTCCGGGAACGGGTCGCGGAACACGAACACGCGGCCGTTCTTGTACGGCTGTCGCTGGGCGTTGAGCACCACCCCCTCGAGCCTCCCGGTGGGGGTGCCGCGCACTTCGTAGATCGTATCGGCGATGGACGCCACGTCGCCATCACCCACCACGAAGTAGCGCTCGTAACGCCAGCGGTTGAGCTGGTCGCAGGTGGTGTCGTCCGACGTGTCGGCGGAACACTGCTGCCCCGCGGTGACGAAGGCCGTCGCCGAGCTGGTGATGATCGGCACGAGCACGCGCGGGTCCGATCCGTCGGCGGTTCCGCCGGCGGTGAAGAAGCCGTAGCTGACCACCTCGCCGGTGGCGGCCATGTAGTCGAAGTCGATGGGGCTCGTAAACGTATCCTGGCCCTGGAACAGCGCGTCGAAGACCGCCTTGTCCTCATCGAATCCGATGCCGGGCGCGAAGAGGTCGTTCTGGCCTCCGAAGAACACGAAGTCGCCGGCCACCACACCGGGGCCCAACACGTCGTCTCCCAGCAGCTGCGGGAAGATGGCGCTCGGCTCGGTGTAGTTGACCATATCCAGGGTGCCTTCCGGTGCGCACTCGCAGGTCGGACAGCCCTGGGGGTCGAACAGGAAGTTGTTGGGGCAGTCCTTGTCGCAGGTGAAGTCCTGGTCGCAAACGAAGTCGCCTACCCGCGGAATCGGGTCCGAGCGGTACACCTCGGTGACCATCTTCACGTACTTGGTGCCGGGTTCCAGGATGTAGTCCGTCCGCAGCGACATGAAGACCTTCACGTTGCGGAACAGGGCCCCCAGGAGATTGTCCTGCAGGATGGACAGGGCCTCGAGGAAGAACGCGCCCTCGGCCTCCACGCGCACGACCGCGGCCTCGCCGTTGCTGCCGTCGTTGATGATCTGAATCTGGGTGCTGTCAGGGCGCGGCACCAGGAGGTTGGCGAAGGGGAACATCTCGGCGAACTGGTCGCGTCCGCTGCCCGCGCGGAACCGGCTGTCTGGACGCTGCAGGTCGGCGTCCACCAGGGTGCCGCCGAACACGCCCGGGCCGGGTGACGGCTTGGAGCCGAGCAGTCCGATGCGGATCTTGTCGTTCTCCAGGATGATGTCGCCGACCCGCGCCATCGCCACGTCGCCGCCGATGAGCTCGGCTGGGGACTTGGCGATGTAGGCGCGGGCGAAGCCGGCGTCGTCTTCGGGGGCGCAGCCCGTGGCGAGCAAGCCCAGCGCAAGCGCCGCCACCAGGGCGGTTTCGAGTCGTGAAAACTGCATCGGTCCGGCCTACAGCTGCGAGGAGAGCTGCAGCAGGATGACGTCGTTGTCCAACGACTGCCCCTGAAGCTCGTTGCGGTGCATGTACTCCAGGTTGAACTTCAGGTTGTGCCGGCGCCAGTGGAAGGACAGGCCGCCGGTGATGACCAGCGAGTCGCCGTTGTCGTCGAGGTCCATCTGGTCATCCAGCAGCTCGGCCCGGAACAGGACCCCGAGGTGAAAGGGGTCGCGGTCGAAGGCGTAGGTGTAGCCCAGCTCTGCGGCGAAGGAGAAGCGGTCCAGCTCGGCGGGGATGGTGCTGCTGGTGGTCGGCTTGACCAGCGGGCTGCTGGTGTCCCAGATGACCTCGGCCAGCAGGTGTAGGCCGTACACCTTGAGCATCACGTCACCCTCGACGCCGAAGCCCTCGGTGGTGGCGCCGTTATTGTAGTAGAACGAGGCGCCGACGCCGAGCAGCGGCTTCTCACGATCCTGGCCGCTACGCAGGTCGGCCAGGTTGGGGCCCAGGTAGCCCAGCGGCTCGGTGGAGATTCGGCCGGCCAGCGCCATGTTGTTGAACCGGTTGCCCAGGGTGGTTGCCGGCAGCAGGTAGCCCTGGTGGAAGTTCACGTTGCGCTCAAAGCCGTTGTAGGCGCCGACGGTGTACATGAACATGCCCTTTTCGATGTCTCCCGAAAGGGTCAAGCCGAGCTGCTGGAAGGGCGCCATCGCCTGGGTACCCAGGGGGCGGTCGGACATCGCCTGGAAACCAGGGCTGATGAGCGCGAACCGGGAGAAGGGGATCTTCTTGAGGCCAGCACCCAGCGCGAGCTCCGGGAGGAAGGACAGGGAGATGTTGGCGTCCAGCAGCTGCGCGGTGTCGGCGGCGGCCTGAAACCCCAGCTCCACCTCGAGCATGTCCCAAAATCTGGCGGTCATGCCCATGCGGCCCTGGCGCATGCGGACACCTACCCGCTCGGCCGGTGAGCCGTTGACGAGCAGGGAGTCGGACCCGGTGAACATCGCCAGCTGGACCTGGACAAGGCCGGTCAGCGAGACCTGGACAGGCCCGACGGCCATCGTCAGCGCATGGACCGAGGTGTCGCCCCAGCGGACATCGGCGCCGCTGGAGGCGTCCATTCCGGTCGCCCCGCCGCCGCCGGCACTCAGAGGCTTCTGGCCCGGCGTGATGCTGTCGGTGGTCGGCGTGGTGAGCTTGGCGTCGAGGGGCTTCTGACCGTCCGAAGCTTCCGCCTGCGGCTTGTCGAGGCGCTTGTCGAGGGGCTTCTGGCCGTCCGACATCCCGTCCTGCTTGGGCGCAAGCTTCGGGTCCAGCGGCTTCTGACCGTCGGTGATCTCTTTGGGGGCGGCCGCGAAGGCCGAGGTGGCCAGCATCAGGGCGGCGAAGGCGGCGACAACAAAGGAGAACGTGCGCATCGCGAATCCAGAGACGGGGGTGAGCAGTGCGGCGCCAGCCGTGCTGAGCGCCAGGAGCCCGAAGGGCGATACATGTAGTAGTTTTCGAATGCTAGCGCCGTCGTGCGGCGCCAGCCGTGCCACGCGCGTTGCATGCGATCGCGGCGACGCTAGCAGACCCGCTGGCGACCTTCCACTTGGATATTTCGACGTTTGAAGCTGCTTGTTAGAGAGTGAGCGACTCCAGCGTCACCCGCTTGCCCACATCGGTTTTCTTCAGCACGAACGGGACCGCTGTGCGCGTTTCTTTGGGGCTGCCGACATGCCGCAGGATGGTGACCGTGCCGCGCACCTCCTCGGCCGCGCCGCCCTGGCGCTGGATGGCCAGCCCGTAGCTGCCTGGGCGGCCACTGCCCAGCTCGTAGATCTCCGGGCCGTAGCCGTAGTGGGCCATGTGGACCAACTTGCCTCCCTGTTTGGACTCTCGATGGCCGCGCCTGACCACCTCGCCCCCAGGTTCGGTCACGATCAGGTCCACGTCCGCGTCGTGGCTGTCCCAGGTCACCACCACGGCCACCGTTCGCTGAACCGGATAGCGCGACACCGCGTCCAGAACGCACGGTCCGAAGAACCCGGCGTCGTTCTTGTGCGCCCTCCGCAGGTCCGTCATCGCTTGGTAGACCACCCGCTGCGTGGTGGGGTTGAGCTGGAGCGCGGCAACCCACTGCGCGCAGGCACCCGCGATGTCCTTTCGCTGCACCAGCGCAGCGGCGTACGTCCGCCGTGCCTCGATGTCCCGGGGCGCGAACTCCACGATCTCGGTGCGCACCCGCGCGGCGGCGATGGTGTCGCCTTCTTGCTCGAGCGCGTGGGCCAGACGCCGGATGAGGTCCGGGTTGGCCACGTCGTCACGCCGCAGCTTGCTCACGATGGCGACCATCCGCCCCTGGACCTCTGCTCGGACCGTCGCCGTCTCCGGGGCTCGCTGCTCGAGCTGCTCCAGCCACACCAGGCACTGGTCGAGCTGGGCCACGTCCGTGGGGGCGTCGCAGAACCCGGCTATCTCGCGCGCGGCCTCCATCCCGCGCTTGGAGCCCACCGCGGCGTCGACCAGCCTCGGGGCGTAGGTGGACAGGTCGCGGGTCGCTGCCAGGACCTCTTTGACGGCCCGATAGTGCTCTTCAGGCAGCGCCGTCGGGAGGCCATTGGCGCTAAGCACATCGTAGCGCTGCTTGGCGCTCCACTCGAGCGATGTGGACCACGTGGCGAAGACCTTGCGCGCCCTGGGCGCGTCCGACACGGCCACTGCCGCCAGCCGTCGCCCCGCTAGCGGCACGGTGGGCTCGGGCCAGGCGCGGCTTTCCAGTTTCGCCAGCTCCCTGCGCGCGCCCCACAGCTCCCACAGTACCGTCGCGGCCGGCTCGGGCTCGGTCTTCATGCGAGCCAGCGCGGCGGCCTCGAGATCCGCGGGGTAGCGTTCGCGGACCAGGACGTACGGGCTCAACACGTCGAACAGGGACGAGGGGTACGTGCCTGCCTTTTCATGCGTCTTCTTCAACGCCGCCAGCCGTCTGTCGGCGTCCTTGTCCCGCTTCTTGTTGATCAGCAGGTCCAGCACCCGGCCCTCCCCCCGGGCGCTGAGATCCTTGCGCGTCATCAGCTTTTTCAGGGGGACTCGGCCGAGTGGGTCGCCGCCGGTGCTTCTGAAGTCGAGCGGGATCGTCACCGCGACGTTGCCGCCTCCGTTGGGAGCGGGGAAGCGCATACGCTTGACCTTCTTCAGCAGACATTGCTCGAGCCGCCGGTCCTTGAAACTCCCCTGCTTCAGCATCGCCTTCCCGACGCGGCCCGTGGGCAGGACCGCCAGACTCAGCGTCAGCCTCCCCCGCGCCATGGGGTCCCGCTTCAGGGTGTTTCGGTAACACCATCGGAGCATGGCCACATACCGGCGGGCGACCCGCTGAACGATCTTGGCATCGAGCGGTCCCACGACCTTGGCCCGCCCTGGCCTGACGACGGCGCGCAGCCTCGGGTAGCGCATGCCGCCGACGCCGAGGCCCTCGCCTTTGCGGGGCGGCATCCAGCCTCGGCTCCCGAGTCCGCCTCCTCCGCCGATGCCAAGAAGGCTCTCGGCGACGGGCTTGGTGTCACCGTCGAGCACTTTGGAGAGCCCACCGCCTCCAAGCACCGAGAGCACACCGGTGTCCTCCGCGAGCTCGACCGCCTTCGCTTTCCGTTTCTCTGCGTCCGTAAGCGTCAGCTTCAGGGGCGCATGTCCCTGGCCCACCTGCCGCTCCGCGTCGCGCAGCCGCTTCACGCCGAAGCGCTCGTAGGCCTTGTCGTTTTCGAGCACCAGAAAGGACGTGTAGCGACTCATGACGCCGTACTTCAACGACATGCCGACCACCGCCTTGCGGTCGACGTGGCCCCGCTCCATCGCGCCGATGCGGCCGCGGGCCCAGAATCCCGGGATCAGCGGATTGGAGGTGCCCTTGCCCCGCGCCAGCGTGACCTCCTCGGTGAACGTCTTGCCGGACCGGCGTCCCGTGATCCGGAGACGGGCGCTGGCGCCAGTCAGGCGTCCCAGAATCGGCAGCGGTTCGCCGGGGACGAGGACTCGGGATGATGCCGGTAGGAGGTCTGTTGCGCCGCCATCCACCACCTGGACCGCGACATCGGTCAGCAGCGGCTGTGCCAGGCCCCAGAGCAGGTCCTGGCTGACCTTGGATACCGGGTCTCCGGGTCTGAGCCGCACCGCACGACCTCCGACGGCCCGGGAGAGGCGCCGCAGGAAGTCCTGGTCCGGTGCGTGGCCCAGGGCCACGGTGTGCAGGGCAACGGCCCGCCTTGCCAGCCGCTGTCGGAGCCCCGCCTCGATGCGATCCTGGTTCACCTCGCCGAGGCTGGGGATACCGTCGCTGAGCCACACGATGGCCGCTCGACCCGACGCCTTGGCGGCGCGCTCAGCGGCGCTCCACAACAGCGCCGACAGATCCGTTCCACCCCCTGCCTTCAGGGCTTCCAGGCAGCTGCCCAGCAACGTATGCCCGACCCGCGGAGAAGGCTCTTCGGGGCACGCGACGACCTTGGCGTCGGCGTGGAAAAGGGCGTAGGACGTCGCCGCCGGGAGCTTGCGCGCAACCTCGGTGACCAGGTGCTTGGCCCTCTGGAGCGCCACGTCCCCGGCGCTGGCCGACCGGTCCACCGCGAACACGACCAGGGCTGGCGGAGAGGGAGGCTGTCCGCCGGAGGACTTGCCCACCCAGTCCAGCATGAAGAAATGCTCGTCGTCGTCACCGCTCTTGCCGGTGGCGTGGCTGAAGACCGTCTTCTGGGTGGTGTCGGGGCGCCGAAAGGTGACCCGGAGCGGCCCGGTGGGCTCGAAGGTCGCCTGCGTGTAGGTCAGCACGTGGGTCCCATCGTCGCCGGGGGTCAGCTTGAGCGCGTAGCCCTCGGCTTCCACCGGCTTGGCGCCGCTGGCCAGGAGCGTGAAACGGAACTTCCCGAGCTTCTTCTTGGCGTCCTTGTCGACCATGTAAGGCAGGCCGTAGTGGAAGTGGACCAGGTCACCGTCCGCGGGGAGGAGCTGCTCGTAGGCCAGCACCACCGTCTTGGTACCGCTGCCGGGGATGGGAAAGATCTGGGTGGAGAAGCGGTTGCCTCCCTGCCACTCGAGCAGCGCGGGGTCCTTCATGCGTCGGACGATCCCTTCGTAGACCTGCCGGGCGCGCTCCCGTTCGACGAGCTCGCCCTCCATCAGCTTGCCCGGGACGACGTCCATGGCCAGCCGGCTGACGGCGGCGCCCTCGGGCAGGGTGAAGGCGTACGTGCCTTCGGTCTGCCAGGGGTGGTGGTTGCGGAAGACCTGCGTGACCTGCGTTCGAGCCAGCCGACCGTCCACCACGACCTGCACGTCGAGGGACTCCATGGACAGACGTTTGGTGGGAGGGCGCCAGCGTCCGCGGAAGCGCCGCGAACTCCCGATGGTACCGATGCCGCCAATCCCGCCCATGCTGGGTCGGATGGTTCCAGGGTCTGTCGTGGTGGCCGGAGCGGTCACCGATGGCGAGCCGGGCCGCTCCTCGGGGACGTTGAGGACGGCGAAGTTCGACAGCGGGGCGCGGTCGGGCGCAGGCGATGCGGCCAGAACTTTGAAGTCGCCGCTCTGGCTCAGGATGGCGCGACCCGACCCAGCGTCGGAGCCCCGGGTCGACGCGCTGGTTTGCGCCGTTGCTGCGCTGTCAGGTGGGTCCGGAGACCCTGAGCCTGCAGCGTTTTCGCCACCCTCCGAAGAGCATGCGAGGGGAACGCAAAGACATGCCAGCAGGACGATTCGGCGCATGAGGGTTCCGTGCGTGGATAGGCGAGACCGAGGTTAGCATCGGCGCTGTACCGGGTGACGGTCGCGAGGGAAGATTCATACCGGCGCGGGTCTCAGCCGCCCCGCTTCGCGAGGTCGGACAACGCCTCCTCGATGAACTCCCTGAGGGCGTCGGCCCGCCGGTCGACGGTCGACACCGCGTACATGAAGCGCCGAGGGCGGTCGGGGTCGGCCGCGTAGACGTAGATGCGGACGTCGGTCCAGATGCCATCCACGGTGCGCGCACCAGGGGCCTCGGAGATGTCGACCTCGACCTCGCCCAGGGTTCCCCCGTCCGCCTCGAGCAGGTCCGGCGGCAGGTGCCGCTCCTCGCGAGAGAGGTAGTAGAACGACAGCGACTGGCCACCCGTTTCCACAGCGAGCGCGAAGAACTCGTTCCTCGCGCGATGAAGGCGCACCGCCGCCAGGCCCCCGGTCCCCAGGACGATGCCAAACCCCGCCCAGCTCGACGATGGAGCGACCCGGCCGCTGGCGAGCACGTACAGAGTTACCGCCAGAATCGCGACGGCGATGACGATGAGACCAACCGTCGTAAGCCATTTGGGCCGTGGCTTCACTATCAGGGTATGTCCATCAAACGTTGCCTCGTAGTCGGGGGCGTCCAGACGGCGTACGGAAGAACTCTCGGATGTGGGGCTCATGCTCAGGGAGCATAGCGCAATCCCAATGGGCCGCGACGCGACCTGTCCGGAACTATGCATTGCCGGGGGGGGCCGCGGCGGCTACCCCTCCCGCGATGCCGCTGCTGTTTGAGCAGGCGTCGTCTCTCGCCCGGCCCCCGGCTGGGACACAGGTGGGGAGGCCCAATCCCCCTGGAGCCTTCCCACCTACTTTCCAAGTGCCTGATGCCGGGATTGTCCCCGGCCAACGCCCCTTTTGAACAACAGGATTCGACCATGCGAGTTGTTGTCGCTGCTGTCCTCACGTCTCTCCTCGTCCCGGTGACCGCGCAGGCGCAGTCGCCCCCCAAACGACGGACCACTACCGCTACCAAAGCCCGGGCCAAGGCTGTGCCTGCGGGCCGCCTTCGTGCCGTCCCGCTGCGCAAGCGCGTGATCGACCCCCGTATCGTGGCCGCCAGGAAGAAGCCGGCGCCCAGGCACTGCGCACCCGGTGAGGTGATCGACGCCAAGAACGCGGTCTGCTACGCCATCGACCACAAGAGTGCCGTCACCGCGCAGGAGGCTGTCGGGCGCTGCAAGAAGCGGGGCGGGAAGCTGATCAGCGAGTTGGGCATGCCCAAGAAAGACATGCTCAAGAAGGCGGGCGTTCCCCTCGCCAGCGCCCGGTTCATCACCTTCCAGATGTCCTCCAAGAAGCGCTTCAAGACCATCTCCGGCCTCAACAGCTTTTTCGGTAAGAAGGCCGCCTACAAGGACGGCGAGAAGGCCGGCTACATCTGCAAGAAGGTCGCCGCCGGGACGTGCCGCAAAGGCGAGTTCAAGGACCACGTCGGGACCTGTCACTACGCCTCGCGGGTCAAGCTCGACGGGGTTCAGGCAACGAAGGTGTGCAAGAGCCGCGGCATGGAGCTGGCCACCGGACTGCAGGCGAGCCTGGACCTGGGGCTCAACCTCTCGGTGATGCTGCAGCTGCGCAAGATCGTGGGCGAGGAGCCCATCGTCCATGTCGGCAAGTACGACCGGAAGACCAAGAAGAACCTGTTCGCGTTCTCGAAGGTGGCCGGCGGCAAGGTTCGTTCGGTCTCCGAAAAGGAGATCACCCAGGCCACCAAGGCGCGCTTCCTGTGCCGCGCCAAGGTCACCTGGAAGCGTTGATACCCAGCGGTTTCTGAGGCTACGTCGCCCGAGCACTCAGGTTCGGGCGGCGTCTGGCGAGTCGTGCTAGGGTCGCGGCCATGGCGGACAAGGACCGTGACGACCCCAAGCTGAGCACCTACGGCGGCGCCGCCGCGGGCTTCGGCTCCATCAAGAGCACCTTCGGATACATGGTCCCGCGCATGGGCTTGGGCCGCAGCGTCGGCGCCATGTTCAAGGTCAACCAGACCTCCGGCTTCGACTGCCCGGGGTGCGCGTGGCCCGAAGAGAAAAAACGCGGGATGCTCGAGTTCTGCGAAAACGGCGCTCGAGCCGTCGCCGACGAAGCCCAGCGCAAGCAGGTCGACCCGGCCTTTTTCGCGGCCCACTCCGTCGCTGAGCTGAGCGAGCAAACCGATCGGTGGCTCAACCAGCAGGGGCGGCTGTCCCATCCAATGCTGCTCGACGAGGGTGCAAGCCACTACACGCCCATCAGCTGGGACGACGCCTTTGCGCTCATCGCCGACGAGCTGCGCGGGCTCGATTCGCCGGATGAGGCCATCTTCTATACCTCGGGCCGGACCTCCAACGAGGCGGCGTTCCTCTATCAGCTGTTCGTGCGGCAGTTTGGGACCAACAACCTGCCCGACTGCTCCAACATGTGCCACGAGAGCAGCGGCCGCGGGCTGGGGACCACGATTGGGGTCGGCAAGGGCACCGTCCAGCTGAGCGACTTCGAGCAGGCCGACCTCATCTTCGTCATTGGGCAGAACCCGGGTACCAACCATCCGCGCATGCTGACCGTGCTTGAGGAGGCTGCAGAGCGGGGGGCGAAGATCGTGGCCATCAACCCGCTGAAAGAGCCGGGACTGGTCAAGTTCAAGCACCCCCAGAAGGTGTTCGGCATGCTGGGGCGCGGCAGCGACATCGCCAGCGACTATCTCCGGGTCCGGATCGGGGGGGACGTCGCGCTGCTCAAGGGGCTGGCCAAGGCGGTGCTGGCGCTGGACGAGGCCTCCCAGGGGAAGGTCCTTGACCGGGCCTTCATCGACGCGCACAGCAGCGGCTTCGACGCGTTCGCCGCGGACATCCGGGCGACCCCCTGGGATGAGATCACGCGTGAGTCGGGCATCGAACGCGCCGAGCTCGAGCGGATCGGGGCGCTGTATGCCGAGTCCGAGCGGGTCATCGCCTGCTGGGCCATGGGGCTGACGCAGCACAAACACGGGGTGGCCAACGTTCAGTCCGTGGTCAACCTGTTGCTTCTGCGCGGCAACCTCGGGCGGCCTGGCGCCGGCGCGTGCCCGGTGCGTGGGCACAGCAACGTCCAGGGCGACCGCACCATGGGGATCTGGGAGCGGCCGCACGCGGCGCTGCTGGACGCCTTGCAGAAGGAGTTCGCCTTCGAGCCGCCGCGGCATCACGGGGTCGACGCGGTCCAGGCCATCGTCGCGATGCACGAGAAGAAGGCCCGTGTGTTCTTCGCGATGGGGGGCAACTTCTACTCGGCCACGCCGGACTCGAACTACACCGCCCAGGCGCTGCGGCACTGCAGCCTCACGGTGCAGGTGTCGACCAAGCTCAACCGAAGCCACCTGGTCACCGGCAAGCGCGCGTTGATCCTGCCCTGCCTGGGTCGCACCGAGCGGGACCTGCAGGAGGGTGGGCTGCAATTCGTTTCGGTGGAGGACTCGATGGGCATCGTGCACGCGTCGCGTGGGCATCTGCCACCGGGTTCCCCGGAGCTCCTCAGCGAGCCGGCCATCGTCGCCCGTCTGGCGACCGCGACTCTAGGAACCGACAGCTCGGTCCCGTGGTTGGAGCTGGTGGCGGACTACGACCGCATCAGGGACCGTATCGCCCGGGTCATCCCCGGTCACGAGGACTACAACTCCCGGGTGCGCGAGCCCGCAGGCTTCGTGCTTTACAACGCCGCGGCCAACCGCCGCTTCAACACCTCGGACGGCAAGGCCCAGTTCACGGTGCATCCCATCGAGGTCCCCGAGGTTGGCGACGGACAGCTGCTGCTGATGACGATGCGCAGCCACGACCAGTACAACACGACCATCTACACTCACAACGACCGCTACCGTGGCGTCACGGCGGGACGTAAGGTCATCTTCATGCACCCTGAGGACGCCGCTGACCGCGGGCTCGAGAGCGGCGACAGGGTGCACATCACGTCGCACTTCCGGGGGCAGACCCGCCGGGTCGAGAACTTCTCGGTCATCCCCTACGACCTGCCGCGGGGCTGTGCGGGTGCCTACTTCCCCGAAGCCAATCCGCTGGTCCCCGTGGACAGCGTCGCCGACCTGTCCAACACCCCGACGTCAAAGGCGGTCGTCATCACGGTCGACCAGGCGTGAACCCGTCGCGGTCCGTTTGACACGCCAGCAGCGTCCCATGTGACGCACCGGCCCACGAGTCTCCAATGAACGCGCCCTCGACGGGGTGGCACGGGTCTTGCGAACCCCACGACGGCCACTAGTTCGTCAGGAAGACTCTCGAGGAGCGCGATCCATGTCCGTACCGTTATATGCGGTGTTGGCTGCAGGTCTCGTCGCGGTCGGGCCCCCAAGCGAAAGCCAGGGGAAGCCAGCGCCGCGCGTCCCACCCGTCGCCGGAAGCACCGTCACCCTGCCACTGAATCACTGGACCTCCTTGTTGGAGGCTCTCCGCGAGCGTCCCGCCGCCGAGACGACCTCGAAGGCACCGTTGGCGGTGGCCTCACTGAGACGCTCGGTCGTGGGGACGTTCCGCAAGGGCCTGCTGGAGGCCACGCTGACCCACCGGTTCGTGGTCCTCGACACCGGAGGGCATCTGAACGTGCCGGTGCTCGACGGGGCTGCCAGCCCCGTCGAGGTCACCCTGGACGGCAAACCCGCCAGCCTGGTGAAGACCGGGACCGTCTACGCCGTCGGCATCGCCAAAGCCGGTACGTATGCCTTGAAGGTCCGGTTCTACGTCGGCCACGAGCAGGACCGTTTCGCCCGCCAGCTCAAGCTCGCCCTGCCCGCAGGCGGCCCGACCCGGGTGGAGGTGACGGTTCCCGAGACGGCCATTGTGCCGGTCATCGCCGGTGGCGCGCTGGTATCCACGGAGGTCACCAACGCGGGCACCAAAGTGGTCGGCATGGTCTCCGCGGACGGCGCCCTGGACCTCTCCTGGACGCGTCGCACCACCCATCGCAACGCCGCCCCCCTGACCATGAAGGCACAAACCGGAACGCTCTTCATGCTTCAAGAGTCTCTTGTCCGGGGTGTCGCGGCCTTTGACTTCACGCTTTCGGACGGTGAGACCGACCGCATCGACCTGCCGCTGCCGGCGGACGTGCAGGTGACCAACGTGTCCGGAGACGCGGTCCTTCAGTGGAGAACCACAGGCAGGGGCCGCAATCTGACCGTCCTGCTGCGCCACCTGGTCACCGACCGGGTTCGGATGCTGGTGCACTTCCAATACGCGGCCGACCTCGACAAAGGCATTCCGCTGCGGCTGCCGATGCCGCCCACAGGTGTCCTCTTCGATGGCGCCGCCGGCGTTCAAGCGCCGGCCGGCATCGATGTCGAGGTCGACGGACTCGAAGGCGCCCGTTCCCTACCGCCCCGGGACCTGCCGGTGCGCTTGACCCACCTGAGCGAACATCCGCTGCTCTACGGCTTCGTGTTCAGCGCTGCCCCCGAGATTACCCTGCGGGCCAGGCGTCAGGCGGGCGTGACGCTGACGAGCACGCTCATCGACGAGGTCGAGGCTTCGACCGTCCTGCTGGCCGACGGCGGCGAGCGGACCAAATTGAAGCTGCACATCCGCAACAACACCAAGCAGTACCTTCAGGTGGCGCTGCCCGAAGGAGCGACGTTGACCCACGCGCTGGTCGAGGGCCATCCGGTGCGGCCGGCACGGGCTGGCGGACGAGCCGATGCCCAGGACGGTGGCACGCTTCTGTTCTCGCTGCGCCAGTCCGAGCGTATCGACCGGGAATCCGGGCGCACCCACACCGTCCAGACGGGCGAGACCCTTGGCAACATCGCGCTGCGCTACTACTCGGACCCGGGAAAGTGGCGTGCTCTGCTGGAGGCCAACTCCGATACCCTGCCCAGCGAGCATGCGCTGCGCGTCGGCCAGGTGCTCAAGATTCCCAGTGTCGGTCCGGTCCTCGTCGAAGAGTCGACGTTCGTGCTGGAGATCGCCTACCAGCGCCGCTTGTCGACGTTCTCTTGGCTGGGGAAGCGGGAGCTGGCGCTGCCCGACCTGGATGTGGACGCGGTCAAGGTCACCTGGCACGTCTATCTACCGAAGGCAGTGACCCCGTTGGTCTTCGATGGCAACGTCACCCAGCTGACCCGGATCCGGTACGGCACGTTCCGTCGGTTCGAGCAGTTCCTGGACAGTGTCTTCGGCGTGGAGGACGCCCGGGCGGGCACCAAGAAGTACAAGAGCATCCTGAAGCGCCGCAAAGGCATCTACCACGCGGAGGCCTCGCGCAAGGACCGGGGCGACGTGGCGCCGGGGAACTTCCCCCTGGTCGGCAGCCGGTACCGCTTCAAGCGGCTGCTGGCGAGCACCGGGGAGGCCCCCACGATATCCATCTTCTACGCCAGCGACACCGCGTTACAGGGACTGCGCTGGTTGGCCTTGTTGGCCTCGGTCGGGCTGGCGCTGCTGCTGCTGGCGCGGCGACGGGTGTGGTGGAAACCCGTTCTGGCGCTCGTCGGGTTCGCGGCGTTGCTCCTGGCGGCCCACTACGTCATTGGCATCCACAAACGCATGCTCTGGGGCACCGCCATCGCCCTGGCCATCGCGCTATGGCGGCTTCGGGACTTCAGCGGCGGGGTGTCGTGGAAGGACGTCGTCAACACGCCGCTTTCGGCCTGGCGCGAAGCGACGCCCAACCGTCTGATCGAGCTGGTCGGCATGCTGCTGGCCGTCAAGGCCATGCTGATGCTGCCGGTGCTCATCCCCATCACGCTCACCCTGGGCCTCGGCGTGCTCTGGTATCGCTGGGATCGCCGCTTCCGGAGGGTCGACCATGTATAGGACCGTCATCGTTCGAGCCGCCGCAGCCAGTGTTCTGATCGTGACGCTGAGTGTTCCTGCGAGCGCCCAGTCCAGCGATCCCCGTTTCGACGCCATCATGCGAACCAACAACCTGGACCCGCCGGCCCGGGAGCGGCCCAGCAGCGCGCCGTGGATGGAGGACGACGCCGAGAGCGTGGGGCCGAGGGTGGTCATGCCCGGAGAATCCTTCGTGGACCTGTGGCGTCGCGTGCAACGCCTGGCGGAACGGGCGCCCCAGAAACGCGCCGAGCCGGCACTGGTGCTCGGTGAGGCCCGATACGTGGGGCGCGCCACACCGTCGGGTCTTCGTGTTAAAGCAACACTTCGGATGACGTTCGGTCGCCCGGGGCGCTGGAAGCTGGCGCCGCTGGTGGGCGACGACGTCATCGTCGTGACCGCAACGGCCAACGAGCAGGCGATCCCGCTGTCACGCCGCAACGGCTGGCAGGTGTGGCCGACGTTCCGGACAGGCAACGTCACCGTTCATTTGGAGTTCATCGTCCCGCACCGGGGCCCCAAGGGCTCCATCGAGTACGACCTCCGGGTCGCCAAGACCCCCATCACCGCGGTGGAGGTCGCTTTCCCCGGGGCGCGATTGGAGCCACGGCTGAAGGGTGCGGTGCGTTCGGAGATCACGTCGAGTGAGGAAAACGGCGGTTCGACGACCCTGCGCGCGGTGATGAAACCGACCACCCGGCTGCACCTGGTGGGCTTCCGGGACCTGGGCGACGGCGAGGAAGCCAACGCCCGCGTCTACGCCGAAACGCTGAACCTGGCCAGTGTGGGAGAGGCCGGCGTGGAGATGTTCTCGGTTATCCGCTACACGATCTTGTACGCCGGGACGCGGGAGTTTCGAGTCGCCATTCCCAAGGGCTCCAGTGTCGTATCGGCGGAGGGGAAGGGGGCTTTCCGGTACACCCTGGAGGACACGGGCGACGGTCAGGTGTTGCGCGGGCAGACAGCCTTTCCGATCCGCGACTCCTATGAGGTCTCACTGCGTTTGAAGCGCACAGTGCCCGAGGGGGCGGTTGCCGAGGGGCGCTTCGAGCCGCCGGTACCCCGCTGTGAGGGCGTGGTTCGCGAGGTGGGGTGGCTGGCCATCGAGGTGCCTGGAAAGCACCACCTGGCGGAAGTCGAGCGTGCGCGCATGCTGGCCATCGACACACGCCAGCTGCCGGCGGAGCTGGTGCACAGCGCCGTCAGCCCTATTCTGAAGGCGTACCGCTATCACGACCCACAGCGAAGGCTCGTGCTGGCCGCGCAGGCTCTACCGGAGCAGGACACGTCGGGGGAGGCGGTCGACCGGGCCCGCGCCTTTTCGGTGGTGTCCGCCGAGGGGCACGTCTTGACGGAGTTGCGGCTCACCCTGCGAAACCGTCTCCGCCCCAGCCTTCGGGTCACCCTGCCCACTGGGGGAAAGGTCCGGTCGGCGCTGCTGGATGGCAGCCCGGTCAAACCCAGCCGCGACGACGAGGGGTTTCTGAGTCTGCCGCTTAAGCGCTCGGCCGGCGCGGGCGGTGGTGCGTTGGCGCCGATCACGCTGTCGCTGACCGTCGAGACTCCGGGAAAGCCGACGTCGGCCATGGGGCGGCGTGAACTCGTGCTGCCGACAGTCGACCTACCCATGGCGTCCCTGAAGTGGAGCGTGTTTCTGCCGACTCACGCCCAGTACGGGCCGCTCGAGAGCCGGTTCGGTCTGCAACAGCTCTGGGGAGCGGCCAGCTGGCGGACGCCGCAACCTCTCGAGGGTGGGCATGGTGACGGCCATCTGCCGGACGCCGTGGTGGTTGGCGGGGGCGTCACCGCAGTGGATGCGTCCGGGGCCGGTGCCATGCCGGTCCGCATCGAGCTGCCCCACTCGGGTGAGAGGCGGGAGTTCGAGCGCTATTGGATCGACGCCGGCGAGCCGGTGGGCTTGACGGTGACCTACAAAGAACGCTGGGTCCCGCCGACGTTGGACATGGGGCTTGGGCTGCTGTCTCTGGTGGCCTGGTTTGGCGTACTGATGCTCCGTCGCCGTTGGCGCATGGTGCTGCTGTTGGTCGCCCTGTCGGCCAGCTACGGGGTGATCGACCGGACGTCGTTGATGATGGCGCTGGCCTGGTGCAGCACCGGTGTGCTCGCCGGAGCATGGCGCAACGGAACGCTGGAACTGGCGTGGCTGGGATTCAAAGAGTGGCTAAGTGTCATGCGGACGCTATGGCAGGAGCGGAACGGCGAGCTGAAGCCAGCCCTCAATAGCCTCAGACAGCCTGTCGTCGCCCTGAGGGTGCTGGGGCGGACGACGCTGGTCGCCTTCATGCTGTACCTGACCCTCGAGCTGCTCGGAGCTGGGTTCGACCTGATCGAGCTGGTGGTGAAGACGGTAGCGACCCTATAGCCGTCGCTCAGGGCGCGTAGATGCAGCGTTGGATGCCGTGATCCGTGGGGTTGACGTTGGTCCAGTTGGCGCCGTTGTCGTCGGAGCGCTGGAGCCCGTTCCAGTTCTGGCCGAGCCAGACGCCTCCGCCGTAGACAACCCGGTTGATCCCCGGGGCGGTCACCTCGTCGAACGTGGTGCCGTCCTGGCTCACCAACATCACCCCGTCGCCAGTGGGCAGGATGAGGCGCCCGGCGTTGTAGCTGACCTGGTTGTAATCGTAGGTGGGCAACGAGGCTTCGGCGGTCCAGGTGGCGCCATCCGGGCTCGTCATCACCGCTGTGCCGTCACTGAGGGCCACCCAGAACTTCCCGAACGCGAACTCCACCGTGTGCCAGGAACCGGCGGTCACCTGGTAATTGCTGAACGTCACGCCGTCGACGGTGGTCGCCGAGTACGGGTCGCCGCCGTTGTTGCCCAGTGTCAGGAAGACACCATTGCCGTACGCGATGGTTCGCGCGTGCTCGCAGCCATCCTGCCCCGGGGCGTTGTAGGTGAAGTTCCAGTCGGTGCCGTTGGTGGAGCTGAACGTAATGCCGCAGCCACCGGCGGCCATCCATGTCCCGTTGCCGAAGGCGACGCCGCCGACCCACTGGTTCTCTACACCCTGGCTGGAGTAGTCGGTCCAGGTCTCGGCGTCCGACGACACCCAGAACCCCCGGCCTGCGTTGCCGACCTTGAAGTAGAGGCCATTGAGCCAGTGGATGTTGCGATACAGCGTCGGGTCGTCCCCGCCCGAGCCTTGATCTTCGATGACGTCCCAGGTGGCGCCCAGGTCGGACGATCGCATGTAAAGGCCTGCGTAGCCGACACAATGGAAGCGGCCGTTGGTACCTTCGGGGTCGAACCCGGTGGAGGGCAGGTCAGGGCTTGCGTCGGGCACCGCGTCCGGAGTGGCCACGGCATCGGCGACCGCGGTGTCCTCCACCGCATCCGCGACAGCGTCGGGTAGTGCGACGTCAGGCACCGCATCGGTGCCCGTCCCGTCAGGCGCTCCCGTGTCCGCCACATGGTCGGGCACGGCATCGGCGATGCCCACAGCGTCTGGCGGGGTGTCCACGGTCGCATCGGTGGCCGCGCCGTCAGGCGTCCCACCGGTGTATTGCGCCCCGACGTCGACAACTGCATCGGCCGTTCCCGAGGGGCTGTGAACCTCCGACGGGCATGCCCAGAGCAATCCCGCCGCCAGCGTCATCGCGAGTGCCTTCACCATGCCGTCCATCTCCTTCGATCGTGCCGCACGGAGTCTAGCAGGAATGCAAACCCACACCGCCAGTGACGCCACGCCTGGCCCCGTCACCCAGCCGCCTCCCCGTTGCCGGACCTGCGAGCAGTAGGCGCCCCGAGTTTGCGAGCAGAGGGCGGCGCTCCTCGCGGAGAATTGCGGGTTGGTGGGGCATGAGGAGAGCCGAGGCATCTTTACTTTCTCATGCGCAACGCCAGCATTCGAACCGCACTGGAGACCGGGGGCTCACCGAGGTCCCCAAGGGTTTCGTGGGCACGGGAACCTTGGCCCGTCCACTCGGGCGGTCCGAACGCTGCGCGTTGCTGGGGGCTGCGGGCGACAGCGCGACTGGACGGCTGCGCCGCCGGTCGCGTTGCCGTCCTCGCCATGCTCGTGGGTAGGGCATCAGGCGGTGGGAACGCCCCGGCAATCCAGTCCGTCTCTGTTGCCGGACCTGCGAGCAGGAGCGCTGCGAACCAGCGACCAAACGACGCCAGGCCCTGACTCAGAAGGGCCTGCTGTGAAAGCCCTGACCCGCCAGGTCGCTCAGGAGCCCCTCCGGCAACTTCTCCAGCGCTGATGTGACGAACTCCGCCGTGTCGACGCCCTGGTCGGCGGCGTAGACCGATGCCTGAAGCGCCATGTCCAGCTTGTCGCAGGCCTTCACGAAGCGGGCCTCGGGGGTCGCGCCGGCTTCGTACTCGTTCCATAGCGTCCGGACTTCGTCGCCTGCCGGAAGGTCGCCAGTCAGCATCGCCAACGCCGACGCCTCACGAGCGTGCTTGTCCTCTCCGGACACACCGTCATGCGGCGTGATGTCGCCTGCGATGATCTCGGGCAGGTCGTGCACCACCGCCATCGCCAGGGCGCGCTCTCGGTTCACGCCCTCGGGACACAGCACCAGGACGAGCCAGCCGACGCCCCAGCTATGGGCCGCCACGGACTCGGGCTGTTGCACGCCCGCTCGCACCCAACCGGCTCGCGGCAGCGCCTTGAGCCCCATGGCCCGGCGCAGCGCCGCGGCGAGCCGAGCGGCATCCGCCCTCACTTACGCCCCCGGCGGATGACTCCCTTGGGCAGCTTACGAGGCTTCTCTGGAGCGTGATGCCGCTTCTTCTTGGCGGACTGCGCCTCGCGACGGTCGCGCAGCTCCGACAGCTTGTCCTGGGTCTCCTGGAACCGCTCCATCGTGCGGTCGAACAGGTCACGGTCGGCGAACAGGGCCGGGTCTGCCAGGTCCCCCTCGAGCTCCTTCAGCTCCGCCTCCAGCGCTTCGATACGTTCGTCCAGTGAGGGCTTCCCCGGCTTCTTGGACGGCTTGGGCTGAGCCACCGCCGCTGCCGCCTCGGCCTGCTTCTGGTTTTCCCGCTGTTGCCGCTTCTTGTCGGCCTTCCGCCTCTTCTTCTCCGCCTTGGCCTTGCGTCGCGCTTCCTGCTCGGATGCCTTGGCTGCTGCGTCCGCCTTCTCGGCCTCGAGCTGCTCCCGCTTGCGCTCGTACTCCCGCAGATTGCCGGGGTACTCGACGATCTTGCCGTCTTCGATGTCCCACACCTTGGTCGCGAGACGGTTCACGAAGGCTGAGTTGTGTGACACGAACACCAAGGTCCCGCCGTACGTCTCCAGGGCTTCAGCCAGCGCCTCCGCCGACTCCAGGTCCAGGTGGTTGGTCGGCTCGTCCATCAGCAGCAGGTTGCCGGGCTTGATGAGGATTCGCGCCAGGAGCACCCGCGCCCGCTCACCACCTGACAGCACCCCAATGGGCTTCTCCACATCGTCGCCAGGGAACAGGAACGCCCCGCAGACCCCACGCACCGTGGCCTGGCCCTTGGTCTGATCGACCGCCCAGACCTCGTCCAGCACCGTGTTCCGGTCGTGCAGCACGTCGCTGTGGTGCTGGGCGTAGTAGCCGAGCGATACGTTGGCGCCGTAGCGCACCTCGCCGCGGTCCAGCTCCAACTCTCCAGCCATCAGCCGCAGCATCGTTGTCTTGCCCGCGCCGTTGCGGCCGATGATGGCGATCCGGTCCCCGGCCGATACCCGCGCGGTGACGTTCTGGTACAGCGACAGCTCACCAAAGCTCTTGCTCACCTCCTGCAGCATCAGGACGTCGCGCCCGCTTCGCGCGACCTCGGGGAACGAGAAGCTCAGCGTGCGCGACGCGTCCGGCCGTCGCTGGCCGTCCATCTCCGCCTGCAGTCGCTTGATGCGCTTGGCCCGGCTCTGGGCCTGCCGAGCTTTGGTGGCCTTGGCCCGGAACCGCTCCACGAAGCGTTCCAGGTCCTTGAGCTCCTTCTCCTGATTGCGCGCCCGCGCGTCCAGCAGCAACTGCTCTTCCTCGCGCTGGACCAGGTAGCGCTCGTAGTTTCCGGCGTACTGCCGCAACCCCTCGGGCTCGAAGCTGACCACCCGCTGGATGTTGGCGTTGAGGAACTCCCGGTCGTGACAGATGAGGACGATAGATGCCGGGTAATCCTTCAGGAACTCCCCGAGCCATCGAACACTGGGGACGTCCAGGTGGTTGGTGGGCTCATCCAGGAACAGGACGTCGGGCCGCTGAAACAGAAGCCCCGCAAGGATGACCCGCATCTTCCAGCCGCCGCTGAGCTCGTTGGGGTCCCGCGCCAGGTCCTTCTGCTCGAACCCCAGGCCGTGAAGGATGCGCGCGGCGTAGCGCTCGCCGAAGAAGGTCTCGAAGTGCTCCAGCTCCTCGGCCAGCTCGGCGATGTGGCCCGCCAGACGCATCTGCTCGTCCGGGTCCGAGGTGGCCCCGATGGCGTCCTCGGCGGCCCGCATGCGGTCTTCGATGTCCCCACGACCGGGCACGGTCTCCAGCACCGCGTCCAGAACCGTCGCGCTGTCGATGGTGCCGACGTCCTGGGTCAGCAACGCGATGCGACATTGGTTCGCGCGCCCGACGTTGCCGCTGTCGAGGCTCTGCTCGCCGATGAGCACGCGAAGCAGGGTCGACTTGCCGGAGCCGTTGCGACCGATGAGGCCGATACGCTCCTTGTCGCCGATCCGCAGGCTCGCGTCGTCCAGGATGGTGCGCTCGCCAAACGACAAGGAGGCGTTGTCGAGGACCAGGAGGCTCATGGTCCGCCCTCCTCGGACGGCACGACGATACGCCCGGGGGCTCCCGCCAGGCCTTCCTCGGTGTGGCAGCTGTTGCAGTCGCCGGAGAACACCGGAAGCAGCATCGTCCGTTCGACCCCGTTGGCGATGACCTTGGCCGTCGCCGGGCCAGCGAAGGCCTGGCCGGCCTGTCGCCGTCGGTGGAAGTTGCCGGCGGCGTTGGTGGTCATCGTCAGGACGTCGCCGTTGGCGTCGGTGATCTCGACGGTCACGCCGGCCGCGCCGTTGCAGTCGTCGGGTTCGCGCACCGTGGGATACACCGTCCCAGCGACCAGCAGCCGTGGCGCATTGCCGTCTTCGTGGCAGTCGATGCAGGCCGCGCCGGGCTTCATCAGAGGCCCGCCACCAAGGACGCCACCGGTCCAGTACGTGTCACTTGTACACACCAGTTGGGGAGGTGGCGGAGGTTCGTCGGTGCACTCCCCGGATGGGAAGCCTGCAGCCACCCAGGCCTCGAACACCGCACGAACGTCGGCCTCGAGCACGCCGATGGGCGGCATGGGGGCGGTATCGTGGGTCAATCGAGCCACAGAGGCTTCGGCCATGGTCACCGACGGGTCAGTGATCGACGGTCGGGCGAAGTCGCCTCGGTCGAGCAGGGCCATCGGCGCTCCCACCTTCAGGTCTTCGCCGTGGCAGGCGGTGCACCAGCGGTCCAGGAACTGCTGAACGTCACAGGGCAGAGGGCCCCCGACGACGGTGGCGTCCGCCGCATCCACCCCATCCGGCGTCGTGGAATCGGCGATAGTTGCCGCGTCAGTACCGTCAGGCGTCGCCGCCTCACCGCATCCCGCGAGCAGCCAAAGCAGTGCCCCGACGCACACGGTGGTGCGAGGCATCCTCATTCAGCGCTTCCCCCGGCGTCGCGGACCCGCCTTGCTTCCGCGCCGCTTTGGAGCTGCGTCGGGATCAATCTTCTTGGGGCGTTCCGGGCGCTTCGCCGACGTCTTCCTGGCCCGAAGCGAGGTCTCTACCCCGAGCGGCCTGTCGCCGTGGAGCAGCTTGGCCAGCGCGGCCGCGACGGTGATGGGGTCGACCCCGCCGTCCTCCACGACCTCGCGCAGGACGCGTTCGTAGCGCTGGAGGGTCTTGTCTGCGTCACCGTCGGCGAGAACCGCGCGCACCCGGCGCTTCAGTCGGGCCTGCCGCGCCTCCGCGGCCACCTCGGCGGACGGTAGCTTGGCTCTCGGCAGACGCTTGCGGGTGTACATCTCGATGCCCTTCACCCGCTTGGCGTCGCGCTTGGTGAACAGCAGGATGGCGTGCCCCTCGCGGCCGCTGCGTCCGGTCCGCCCCGCTCGGTGCACCCACAGCTCCGGGTCCTTGGGCGCGTCGAACACGATGACGTGAGTCAGCTTGTCAAAGTCCAGCCCACGCGCGGCCACGTCAGTAGCCACCACGATGTCGACCTTGCCGGCCCGAAGCTGGGCCACGACGCGCTCGCGATGGCCCTGGCTCATGCCGCCGTGGAACCCCTCCACCCGGAACCCGGCTCGTTCCAGAGCGCCCGCCAGCTCCGCCACGCTTTGCTGGGTGCGGGCAAAGATCAGCGCCGCGCCGATGGTCTCCGCGTCGAGCAGCCGCATCAGTGCGTCCAACTTGGCCCCCTCGGGCACCTCGATGGCGCGCTGCTCGATGGTGTCGACCGTGAGCTTGCCGGTCCCGATGTTCTTGGGGTTCTTGCAATGGCGCTTGGCGACACGACGGACGGGCAGGGGGATCGTCGCCGAAAACAGGGCGGTCTGACGGTCGGTCGACGACTCGCCGAGGATCCACTCGACGTCCTCCAGGAAGCCCATCCGCAGCATCTCGTCGGCCTCGTCGATGACCGCGTAGCGCAGGTGGTCGAGGCTCGCCGTGTGGCGTCGCAGGTGCTCCATGATCCGGCCCGGCGTGGCTACCACGACCTGGGCGCCGGCACGCAGCGCGTTGACCTGGCTGTCGAAGGGGTGTCCGCCGTACAACGTCGCCACCTTGAGCCCCGCCATCGACGCGCCATAGGCCGTCAGCATGTCGGTGACCTGCAGCGCCAGCTCCCGCGTCGGGGCCAGCACCAGCGCCTGCACCTTCCGCTCCTCCGGGTCCACCTTGGCGAGCAGCGGAAGCCCGTAGGCGGCCGTTTTGCCGGTCCCGGTGGGGGCTTGCACCACCGCATCCTTGCCGCTCAGCAGCACCGGAATGGTACTGTGCTGCACCGGCGTGGGCTCGGCGTACCCACGCGCCGTGACGGCCTTTAGCAGGGCGTCGTTGAGGCCGAGGTCGGCGAAGCTGGTCTTGGTGTCGCTCATCAGCGGCCAGTCTTAGCACAGACTGCCTGCTGGCCAAGCCCTTATGAGCCCAGCCTACCCGCCGAGTGCGGCCGAGGCGGGCTGCAGGGTCACCCGGGTGGAGAAACCAGGGGAGGGGACTCGTTCGAGGGCGCTGAGCGCCCGACGGGATGGAAGACCCCATCTGGACGAGCTAGACTCCGCCGCGGAGGTTCCTTCATGCGCTCGATGCTCATCGCCCTGTCCCTGTGCTTTGCCGCCCTTTCCGCCTGCGCCGACGACGTCGACGGCGGCCCGTGCACCTACAAAGATTACGGCGGCATCTGCACCGGCACGGCGGACAATACGTTCACGTTCGTGGGCCTCGTTGGCGCCAATCAGCGAACCTTTGCCAACAACAACCTCCGCGAGGCTGGCACGCTGGTCGAAGGCGAGAGCATGAGCTGCGAGCTCCAGTTCATCGAGACCGGCACCTGCACCCCGTGCATGTTCGACATCGGGTTCTGCGGCGAGGCCGCCTTCCAGGCCTACACCAGCCCGTTGCCCTGAGGGAATAGCCCATGCTCGTCATCCGTCTTGGGGCCACCAACGACGAGGGATGACTCATGCTGCGCGGCTATCTCGGCATCGCACTCCTACTGGCCGGTTGCGCCAGCACCTCTGCGACCCATCAAACGGATGCGCATCGCCTGCGCGGGACGATGGTCGATGCTGCCGGGCGCGTGCTCGCTACCAGCTTTGCCGCGCCCCGCGGGGAGCCCAACCGGGCCTATCCCTATGGCGGTCTGACGGCTCACGCGGTGGGCTACGTCGCCCGTCCAGAGACTCCCGGGGACTCCCGCTCCTGGATCGGTCGGAGCGCCGCCGAGCGGGGCTTCGACCAGGAGCTTGCTGCCGGCCACGAGGTGGCGCTGACCCTCGAGGTGCCGCTGCAGAAGGCTGCCCGTCGCGCACTGGCAGGCCATCGAGCCGGCGCGATCGTGGCGATGGAGCCTGCCACGGGCAAGCTCCTGACGCTCTACTCCAAGCCAGAGTTTGATCCCAACGCGATGAGCGGACGTCTGGACCAGGTCGCCTGGACAAAGCTGCAGGGGCATGCGGACGCTCCAGCGCGTTTCGTCCACCGCGCTGTGAAAGGGTACTCGCCGGCCGGTCTGTACACCCTGGTGACGGCGTTGGCGGGGCTCGAGACGAAGGCCATCGCGGCCAAGACACCGCTGGACTGCACCGGCGCCGTCGACTCGGGCAACCGTCGTTTCCACTGCCACCGTCGGTCGGGACATGGGACGGTGCCGCTCGTCGACGCCCTGGCCCGTGGTTGCAATGCCTACTTCTATCAGCTCGGGCAGCGGATGACGCTGGAGCAGGTGGCGCCGGTCGCCGCCATGTTGGGCCTGGGGAGGCCGACCGGGCTGCGACTCGGTGAACACACCGGAGTCATCCCGGACAGCCTGAAGTGGTACGCCCGGCGGACCCGCTTCGGGGCCCAGCCCGGGTTTCGGCTGTCGCAGGCTATCGGCCATGGCTACGTGCGGACCACGCCGGTCCAGATCGCCCGCGCCGTCTCAGCGATGGTCAACGGCGGGACGCTCCCCACGACACACCTGGTGGACCGCATCGCCGGCCGACCCGCGGTGGTCGCGCCCGGAACGCCACTGAAGGTGGCTCCATCGTCGCTCAGGTGGCTTCGCAACGGGATGGAGGCGGCGGTCCGGGGAGACGGGGTAGCAGCTGCTGTGGGCTCCGCCGCCCGAGCCCATGTGGCCGGCCTCACCGGGCTCGCCGAGGTGCCCCGCGGACATCGATATGGCCAGCGCAGAACCTGGCGTCACCAGGACCACGCGTGGTTCGCTGGTTACGCGCCCAAAGACGATCCGCAGGTGGTCGTGGTGGTGTTTGTGGAACACGGTAAGACCACAGAAGCGTCAATGCGCGCCGCTGGCACGTTCCTCGACGCCTGGGACAAGCAGCAGCGGTAGCGGCTCGCGCCTCTAAACTAATTGCGTTAGTTTTTTCGCTAATGGTATTAGTTTGCGGCGGGCCAAGGCTACACCTGGAGGCTGTCGTGACCCAATGGATACAGACTGACGGCGGGCGTATTGCCTACGAAGTCCTGGGCTCAGGGGGGCCGCCAGTGGTGGCGATACCCGGTATCGGAGATACCCGAGCCAGCTACCGGAAGCTCGGACCGGCGCTCGCCGACGCGGGGTACACGGTCTACCTCACGGACCTGCGCGGTCATGGCGAGTCCGACGTTGGCTTTGCGTCTCATCGCAGCGAGGACATCGGCGATGATGTCCTCCGACTGGTCGAGGGCCTCGATCTACGCGACGTGACCCTGCTCGGGAATTCGGTCGGCGCGGCGGCCAGCGTGCACGCCTCGTTGGGCTCGGACCGGATCGGACGCATCGTCCTCCTCAGCGGGTTCGTGAGCGACCCGCCGAAGTTTGGCCTGCTGCGCTTCATGCTCCTCCTCATGTTTGCGTGGCCGTGGGGGGTATGGGCCTGGGGCAAGTACCGTCGGACCCTGTTCAAGACCGCGCCGGCGGACATGGGCGCCAATCACACCGCCGTGCTGGAGAACCTTCGTCAACCGGGTCGCCTGCGTGCACTCCGTGCCATGATGCGCGCGTCGAAGGCCTCGATCGCTGCCCGTCTGGGTGACGTCTCCGTGCCCGCCCTGATCGCCATGGGGGCGCAGGATCCCGACTTCCCGAATCCAAAAGGAGAAGCGCGGCGCCAGGAGACGCTCCTGGGCGGCCAGAACCAGGTCGTGATGGTCGAGCAGGCGGGGCACTACCCTCAGATCGAGCGTCCCGAGGAGACGACTCGGGCCATCCTCGAGTTCATCCGGAACGACGGCGGCGATGGGGCGTAGACGAGGGCCGGCGCTGACCCGCGGTCAGGTGGTCGAGGCTGCGGTTCGGATCGTCCAGCAGGAGGGGGCGGACGCCCTGGGCATTGCCCGTGTCGCGCGCGAGATCGGCATCAAGCCGGCCTCCATGTACAACCACGTAGCCTCGGGCGACGCCCTCGCCCGGGCCGTCATCCTGGCCGCGAACGTCTCTGTCGTGGAGGCCTTCAAGGCGTCGGTTCGGGGCGTGAACGCACCTGTCGCGCAGCTTCGCGCACTTGCAGACGCCCTGCGGACCTGGGCGCGCGACAACGGCGGGCTCTACACCCTGATGTCGCGGATCGAGCCTGACAACGATGACCCAGACTTCATCCCTGTGTACGCCGACCTTCTCGACCTGTTCGCCCGCCCGTTTGGGCAGCTGGGCGTGGCCGCCGAGGACCAGGTGCATGCCATTCGCGGACTCCGGGCTGCGCTCCACGGCTTCATCCTGCTGGAGCAGCAGGGGCAGTTTCAGCTTCTGGACGACGTCGGCGAGAGCTACCAATGGCTCGTCGACGCCGTTATTCGGGGCTGCGTCCAAGCGCGTCGAAGGGGCGCGCCCCCAACAAACGGCGAAACTGTCACCCTATAGAAGGGAAGGGGCTATCTCCTTGCCGTTGGAGCTTGGTAGACTCTCCGCGTGTCCCGCCTCACCATTGCCGTCGCCGTCATGGCCGGCTCGATTCTCGCGGCCGGCTGTCAAGCGACCATCGCTGACACCACGGCCATCGCTGACGTCGCTGCCGATGCGTCCGAGGACGTCGTTACCCCCGACGTTCCATCAACGCCTGACACCGTCTCTGACGCAGGCCCCGACGTCCCGGTAGCCCAGGGCCCAACGGTCATAACCCTGGCCGAGGGCCTCGAGCTGAGTCGCAGCACCCTGCTGGCCCAAGCAGCCCTGTTCAGCGCAGACCTCGGCGCGTCGCGTTCGGTCTTCGCCACCGACACCGTCGCCTGGCTTCGCGATGGCAATCAGGTACTCGAGCTCGGCGCCCTGCCCAGCGCGGTCATCGCTGCAGCGTGGGTGGAGGACCAGCTCCTGCTCGCAACGGCCGACCATGGCGTGTTGGTCTTCCACGACGGAGCCCTGGTGGCGTCGCCCCTGCAGGCCGCCATGGGCGACCCGGTGATCGTCGCGCTGCATGCCGACCCTGATGGCGCGAGCCTCTGGGTCCACACGACCGGCAGCCTGTGGTTCTATGCCGCCGAGCAGGTGACCGAGCTGAGTCCGGAGGGGCTCACCGTGGCCGACACCGTGTCGACCTGGGGCGCCCATTACGAGGGCATGCCCAGCCTGTGGTTCGGCGCACCGGACGAGGTCTACACGGTGGTTCGCGAGGGCGCGGGGTTCGCCGCCACCCTGGAGCGGACCGACCTGACCCCCATCATGCTGTCCGGCGACGCGGTCGGCGACCTGTGGGTACTTACGGCCGATGCGCTGCACCACCGCTCGCCCGCGGCGGTCTGGCAGGAGCTCGATCTGGGAACCCCAGTGACTAGCGTGCACGGCCATCCTGCGTCCACCGCCACCTGGTTCTTGTTGGCGGATGGGCGTGTGGTGCTGCATCAGGCCGGTGCCTGGCTGGTGACGGGCTGGGACGAGCTGGCCACGCCAGTGGCCACCGCCAGCGGCGGGCTCATGGTGGCTGCGGCGAGCACCACCGATGCACTCGTGCCGCTGGGGTTCGTGGCGATCAACGGCATCCCCGACAGCCCCATTCGGAGCCCCATCGAGGCCACCGTCATCGTCGATGACCCGACCCGGGTGGCGAGTATCGCCGCGATCGTCGACGGCGCCGACAGCGTTACGGTACCGACCAGTCCGCCGTTCATCGTGACGCTCGATCCCAACGGTCTGACCGAGGGCGACCACACCCTCGAGGTGACGGTGACCTACAACGACGGCGCCGAGCCCAAGTCCGTGACGGCGACCTTCGCGGTCGGGCCAGCGCTGAGTTGGCAAGCGGACATCGAGCCGATCTGGGCGGCCACCTGCACGCCCTGCCATCACCCGGACACGAGCTCACATCCACTTCACACCGCCCAACTTTGGCGCGATGAAATCGACCGGATCGTCTACAATGTGGAGACGGGGATCATGCCGCTCGACCCAGAGCCGGAGTTGAGCCCCGCCCAGATCGACCTCATCAAGGCCTGGTTCGCTGCGGGGATGCCGGACTAGCCGAGACGGGGACGGGAGGACAGGACCCATGCACATACGCCTGGTTACCTTCGCAGCGCTGATGAGTGCTGTCGTAGGGCTGACATCAACCGCGGCCGCGAGCCTGCCCAACGATGCTCAGGTCTGCGCGCCACAGCCGGACCTCATCGAGGGTACGACGTGGCTCCGCGCGGTGAGTCTGGACATCCGCGGCGACCTGCCGACGATGGCCGAGTACGCGGCCGTTCGCAGTGGCGAGACGACCGTACCGGACATGGTCGCCGAGTTCCTCGAGAGCGACGGTTTCGTCGAGCGGGTCAGCCGGCAGCATCGCAAGCTGCTGTGGAACAACGTCTCCAACGTGACCGTTCTGCCCGCCAACACCGGGTTGAGCCGCGACAACTACGGGGGCGGCAACTACAGCCCCTACTTCGTTCGCAATCGGGCCACTGCGTACCGTGGGCTCGCCGTCCCGTGCCTGGACGAACCGCTGGTGGAGAACAACGGCGTCATCCAGACCACGACCCAGCCGGATGGTACCGAGCGCGAAGGCTACGTACTCGTTACGCCCTACTGGGACCCGACCCTTACGCTGAAGGTTTGTGGGTTTGACGCGCAGGAGAACCTGGCCACCGACAGCGGGTTCGACTGCGCCACCGGCTCTGACGTGGACTGCGGCTGCGGCCCTGACCTCCGGTGGTGCCGACTGGGAAGCATCAACACCCAGATCACCACGAGCATGGCCGAGTCCATGAACCGTCTGGTGACCGACATCATCAGCTCCGACCGGCCGTACACCGATCTCTTCACCGCCGACGAGATGTGGATCAACGGGCGCCTGGCCCACTTCTTCCGGCACCAGGTGGACAAGTCTGGCCCCGCCCGCGTCGACCCCGCGCCGGTCGCCGCGACGGTGCTGCCGAGCGAAGAGGCGCTGCCCTACACGGCAGCCGAGACCTGGGTGAAGGTGCCGCTGCCCTCCCAGCACGCGGGCATCCTCACCCACCCGGCTTTCCTGCTGCGTTTCCAGACCCGCCGGGCGCGCGCCAACCAGATGTACAACGCGTTCTTGTGCCAGCCGTTCCAGCCCCCGGAGGAGGGGTTGCCCCCGGCGACGGACGCCGAGCAGCTCAACCCCGACCTGCAGAAGCGGGCCGGTTGTAAATACTGCCACGCGCTGCTCGAGCCGGGCGCCGCGTTCTGGGGGCGTTGGGCCGAACGTGGGGCAGGCTTTCTCGACCCCGTCGGGTTCCCGTCGACCCGGGACGATTGCTACACCTGCGCGACCACCAACTCCGGGTGCAGCAACGACTGCCGCAGCTTCTACCAGACCACCGCGCTGAGCGCGGCCGAGGTCCCCTACCTGGGCATGCTCAACTCGTACACGTTCCTGGACGACTCGCACATGGAGCACGTCGAGGCGGGACCCTCATTGCTGGCGCTGCGCAACGTGGCTGACAACCGGCTTCCCCGCTGCGTCGCCGAGAAATCCAGCGAGTGGCTGCTGGGTCGCACGATGGGCGTGGAGGACGAGCCGATGCTGCATCAGCTGGCCGTCGACTTCGTCGCCTCGGGCTTCAGCTACAAGCAGCTCATCGGGGCTATCGTCACCTCCGACGCCTACAGGAGGGTCCGCTGATGAAGGCCACGAATCTCTCGCAGCTTCTGCTCGCTGCGCTGCTTTCGCTGGGGCTCCTGGCCTGCAACGGGGGCAGCCTCGATTGGCCCGCCGAGCCCGAGCCCAGCACCGAGCAGCCCGAGCCCACTGCGCAGCCGCCCAAGCCGCCCGTTGGCACGGGGGTGGATCCGACCACCGGCATGCCTGACGACACCTGGCACACCGGCGTGGGTACGACGCTGCCCGTGGACGCGACCCTGACCCCGCCCCCGGCTCCCAACGAGCGTGTGCGCCGCCGCATGGACGTGGACCAGCTCAAGCGCGCGTTCTACAGCGTCACCGGCGGCATCGGTTGGACGCGGATGTCGGGCAACGAGGAGATCGACAAGTTCGATGAGTTCGCCGCCACCCTGGGCAAGCCGGACTATCTCGCGTCGACCCTCGAGGACCTGGCGCCCGGCGCGCTGTTCCAGAAGTTCCTGGGCGATGCCGCTCGCGACGTTTGCAGCCGATGGCTGGCGCGCGAGGCGGAGGTCGAGCAGGCCGAGCGGACCTTCTTCACCAAGGTCGGCCCGCAGACGACGCCCGAGCAGGATAAGGACGCTATCGTCGCCAACCTTGTCGCGCTGAAGCTGCGGATGCACGGCCAGGACCTCGCCCCGGGCGACCCGGCCATGAATCAGCTGGTGTGGCTGTTCGACAGCGCCCATCACATCGCGAAGGACCCCGCCGAGGCCTGGAACACGGTCTGCGTCGGACTCTTCACCCACCCCGACTTCTACACCTTCTAGGGGGCCACAGGTGAAACGAAACCACCGAAAAGGTAATGGGTTCTCGCGTCGCGGCTTCCTCGGTCGGGGCTGCGCGCTGGGGGCGTCTGCGGCGCTGGCTGGCTTTGGCGCACCCGCGCTGCTGAACACGTTGGCCCGCGCGGCGGGGCCGACGCCGGATACCGACGTCGATCGCTACTTCATCTTCTGCTACTTCAGTGGCGGTTGGGACATCCTGCTGTCGCTGGACCCGCGTCACCCCGCGGAGTTCAACGAGAGCAACCTGGCGGAGTTTCGCATCCAGCCGGGCTGGCAGTTCCTCGAAGACCCCGACGTGGACATGGTCGATGCGGGCAACGGCATCGAGTTCGGCCCGTTCATCGGCGACCTGGGGACCATGCACGGCGACAAGCTCGCTGTTATCCGCGGCATGAGCATGGAGACGCTGACCCATGAGGTCGGGCGGCGGCGGTTCATCACCGGGCAGCCCCCCAGCGGGTTGCTGGCGCGTGGGAGCTCGGCGGCGACGTGGCTGGCCTACGCGCTCGGCGCCGAGCAGCCGGTCCCCAACCTGGCCGTGCAGGTCGAGAGCTACAACGTCAGTCTTCCGACGTACGCCAGCGGCTTGAAGGTCCAGGGCGTCAATGACCTCGTGGAGACCCTGTCGGCCCCGGCCATCACCCTTGGCGGTGCCCAGGACGCGGCGCTCGACGCCGTCCTGCGGCAGTACAGCGAGTGCGCCAGCTTTCAGGGCTCGCCGTTGCTGGTCGCCGCCGAAGAGGGACGCCGTAAGGCGCGCGACATGGTTTCAGGGGGCTACGACGCCCTGTTTGGGTTCAAGGCCAACACGCCCGAGATGGTCGCTCTGCGTGACCATTATGGCTTCACGACCGGCGACTCGAGCACCAACGGGGTCTTGTCCCCTGCGGGTCAGGCGGCGCTGGCGGTGACGGCGATCACCAGCGGCCTCAGTCGGGTCGTCAGCATCACGGCGGCCAACGGCCTCGACACCCACTACGACGACTGGACCGAGGAGCAGGGGCCACGCCAGCAGGCGGGTTTCGACGCCATCGCCCGGATGATCGAGGACCTCGAGTCGCGGCCGTTCCCCAACGGCAGCGGCGATAGCTGGCTGGACCACACGACGATCATCGGGTTCAGCGAGTTCTCCCGGACGCCGATGCTCAATCAGAACACTGGGCGGGACCACTCCCTGACCAACGCCTGTTTCCTGGCTGGGGCCGGCATCAAGCCGGGGGTCGTGGGAGCATCCAGCAACGTCGGGATGGCGCCGCAGCTCATCGACCCGGTGACGGGGCTGTTGTCCCAGGACGGCGAGATCATCAAGCCCGAGCACGTCCTGCGCGGCCTCCTCGAGGACATCGGCGTGACCGACGATATCGCCGACCTGCGCGTGGACCCGCTCCGCGCCATGCTGATCGGCTAGCGAAACTCACTTCAAGGGCCGGAGTAGCTGCCTTCGATGAACTGCAGTGCAGACCCGTCGCATCGTAGGACGATCTCATTCGCCCCCCAACCCCCCCGAGGCCATGAGAGGGTGGGGGCTTCCGCCCCCCTTCGGGGCGCCCACTCCGCTCCTGTGTTCCTACGCTCGCAAGCTCGCTCCGTCACTACGTCGCTACGGGCCGTCCGACGGAGTCGGATGCGGATGGAACACGCGGCCAAGGATCTGGCGGTACGAGACGCCTTACCCGCGTGCGGAGCTCGTTGCACAACTTTCCTAGCGGGGCGATCTCATTCAGCACCCGATGTTCGGTTGAAGAGGTGACCATGACCAAGCTCCTGGCCTGCCTGGCCGTCGCTGCGCTCACGGCGGCGGCGGGGTGCGACGGGGATCCGCATGCCCCCGGTCCCACTGAAGACACGACGCAGCCCGATGTGGCGGTCGATGTGACCGCCGACGCGACTCCCGATGCTGTTGTCGACGGCGTGGTCGACGCGGTGCCTGATGCCGCACCGGACGTCGCCGTTGACGCGCAGCCCGACGCTGAGCCCGATGCGGCCCCGGACGTCCCCGTCGACGTCCCGCTGGCACCCTGCGAGCCTGCGTTGAGCATCACCCCCGGGGAGACCTCGGTGTTGCCGTACAGCCTGACCGTGTTGAGCGTGAGCGGCGGGACCGGAGCATACAGCTTCGAGCTCACCACGGACGCGTCGGGGGCACTGGTCAATGACCTGACGGGGGCCTACGTGGCGGGCGGCGTGGTGGCTGTCGACGACGTCGTGACCGTCACAGACGCAGGCTGCATCGGCAGCGCCGAAGCCACGATTCACGTGGTTCCGACGATGGCCATCACTCCCAGCGACCCCGTCGTGCCCCCCAACGCCAGCTTCGACTTCACGGTTCAGGGCGGCAGCGGTGACGTTACGTTCGAACTGGTGGTGGGAACGTCCGGCGGTTCGGTGACCCCGGGCGGGACCTACACCGCAGGAAGCAGCGACGGAACCGACAGCATCCAGGCCAGTGACAACGTCACCGGCGACACGGCGGTGGTCACCGTCAACGTCATTACGGGCGCGACGCTGACGCCGAGCCCCGCGCAGCTGTTCGTCGCGGTCGGCAATACCCAGGTCATCGGCATCGACTCGGGCAGCGGGCTCTACGGCTTCAACGTGGCCAACGAGGGGATCGCCACCGTAGATGCCGAGGGGCGCCTGGTGGGCGTCGCGCCGGGCGACACGACGTTGGGTGTGACCGACCAGGCCACGGGGGCCAGCGCGACCATCGATGTGCAGGTGGTGAGCACCCCTGTGGCGCCCAACGTTCGAACCGGGGACGGCACCGACTGGGGCTCGTTCGCCATCGGCGACGTGGACGGCGACGGCATCGTGGACGCGGTGCTGGGGCGTGACGAGATGGACGTCACAGGCTGGAACAGCGGGGCCGTCTACGTCTACAAGGGGACCACGTCGGGGCTGCTGCCCGAGCCCATGCAGGTCCTCACCGTCGACGCCCGCAACATGCGCTTCGGTCGAAAAGTCGCGCTCGCCGACCACAACGGTGACGGCGTTCTGGACCTGTTCGTCAGCGCCTTTCTGGCCGACGTCGGCTTCTCCGACAACGGCGCGGTCTATGTCCACGACGGCATCGCTGACGGTGGGTTTGCCACCGAGCCGACCTACACCTTCTTTGGCAACAGCAACAGCGACTACTTCGGGCATGGCTTCGTGCTCTGCGATTTCAACGCCGACGGTCTTGAGGATCTCGCCATCGGTGCGTCCCTGGACGAGAACACCCAGGTCGACCCGACGCCCAGCAACCAGGGCGCGGTGAGCGTGTTCCTGCAGCGGCCCGAGGGGTTTTTGGCCGCGCCTGACCAGACCCTGTGGGGCGACGTTCCCAACGACGGCAGCACCTCCATCGACCCGGACGACGACATCCGCTTCGGGACGGAGCTGGCGGCCGGCGACCACAACGGGGACGGCGCGTGCGACCTGGCGGTCTACGCCGAGCGCTACCGAACGCCGGGCGCCCCGGGTACGCGGACCTACGATGGCGCGGTGTTACTGTTCGCGGGCGTTCCCGCCACCGAGAGCTTCGTCGGCGGGGTGACCGGCACCATGGTACGCGCCCTTCGCGGCTCCGGGGATGTCTCCGACCAAAGCCGCTTTGGACGCAAGATGGCCTTTGGCGACGTGACCGGTGACGGCACCGACGACCTGCTGGTGGGGCAGTACTACCATCACGACCCCGCCTACGGGACGCGGGGTGGGGCGGCCCGGTTGTTCCTGGGTGACGGGTTTGCGGCGTCGGCCGGCATCCCTGCCTGGGAGGGCCCGGACGACGCTGACTGGAGCGTGTTTGGCGACAGTGGCTACGACTACTGCGGTTGGGACGTGGGCATCGTGGACGCCGACAACAGCGGACCCCTCGACCTCATCGTGTCCCACCCCAACGGCGAGAAGACGGACGGCGTCAGCAACGGGGGACTCCTTACGATTCACCTCGGGGTCACGTCCGGGCTCCCATCGGTGGAGCCGAACATCGTCATTGGCAGCGACATCTCGGGCGATCCGCGATTCGGCTCGGCGTTTGGCTTCCTGGGCGACATCGACGGTGACCTGGCCGGCGACTACGTGGTCCTCGCGAGCCGGGACGACGCTCTCGGGTACGACGTCGGGCAGCCGTATTACGTACCCGGCACCGCCATCACCACCCCGTCGTCCATCGTGGCGCTGGAGCTGGAAGGCGAGCCTTCCGGTATGCAGTTCGGCCGTGCCAGCGCCGTCGTCGGCGACGTCACCGGCAACGGTCATCCCGATCTCGTGGTCGGTGCGCCCTATGGTGACCTGGAGGGCGAGGGGCTCAACTCGGGGCGGCTGTTCCTCTATGAGGGCGAGCCCGGCGGGTTTGCGACGACGCACACGATGGAACTGTCCACCTTCGCCCAGTTCAGCAGCGGCGACAGCTTTGGCTGGGGTGTGGCCCCCGCTGGACGCTTCGACGGCGATGCCAATGACGACTTCGCCATCGTCGGCTACCTCGATGACCGTCCGTCATCGCTTCCGGGCACCGCGATGCCGGTGGGGAGCTGCCCCACGGGGTCCGAGTCGAACCCGGGTAGCGTGGCCATTTTCGCCGGCGGTTCGCCGACGCTGGAGACCGACGAGCCCGCGTTTCTCATCTACGGACTCGAGGGTGGTCAGTACACCGAGTCTCTGGCCGGAGGGTTTGACATCAATGGTGACGGTTTGTCCGATATCGCGATGGGCAGCCGCTACCTGGACGACGGCGGTGCATCGAACGGCGGCGGTTTTCAGGTGGTCCTCGGCCGGCCCCGCCCCGATCCCGCAATGACCGGCGTCATCTGCGACAGTGCCTACACGTTCCGCAGCTATGAGACCAACGCCTACCTGGCCTTCACCATGGCGCCCCTCGGCGACGTCAATGGCGACGGCTGCGACGAGCTGGCGATCGCTGGATACGGCTACGACTGGGACAACTGGCCGGGCGCGGACAACCAGGGTGGTGTCTACGTGCTGTTCGGCTGGGGGCCGACCTGCACCCAGACGACCCCGAAGATGGTTGCTCTGGCGCCGCTGATCAACACCGGAATGCAGGCGGGCATCGCCATCGCCGGCGGCTTCCCGGTGGATGGCGCTGACATGATTCCCGACCTTGTGGTCGGCGCCCATGTCGACAGCATCGGAGGGTCCCAGACCGGGTCGGCGTGGCTCATTTCTGGCGCCTACATCGCTTCCCTGGAGGGGGACGCAGAGGCCCTTGTGGACGGCCAGGCTCCGACCACCGTGCATCCCTTCGAGCCCGTGGGCAGCGGTGACGTCATGAGGGTGTATGGCACGGCGGCCAGCGAGCGCTTTGGTCGCGCGGTCGCCTTGATTCCCGGCGCCGGCAGCGGTGGCCGTGCGCTCGTGGCGGTCGGCTCCTACCTGGGCAACCTCGGCGGCATCGAGCAGTCCGGTGGTGCCACCATCTTCCGCGGTGCCAACGGCGGCGGCTTGAACCCGACGCCGCTGGCGGTATTCGGTGGCGAGACCACCCGCGCAGGCAGCTACGTCGGCTTCTCCATGCATGCCGGCGCGCTGAGCTCAGGCGCCGCCCTCGTGGTGGGGGGCATCTACGGCTCGAGCTTTGGACTCGACCAGGGATCGGCACACGTCCTTACGTTCTAGTCGCTGGCGAGAACGAGGCGTCGGTGTCCTGCACACCGACACCCTCGGATGGTCGGTCGTTCAGGGCTCGCCGTCCTGTTCGGCCTTGCGCTCCAGCGGCCCGTAGTGCACGAACCCCCACTTCCTGTAGAGCCGGTCGATCGAGGGTCTCAGTCGTCGCTTGATGGGCTTCCAGTGTGGATTCAGTCCAGGAAAGTGCTCATGCAACTTCACCAGGCGGTCGGTGATGTTTCCGAGCTCCTCGAGCGAGTAGTGATTGCCGTCGGCGGGCCGCGGTAGAAAGTTGCGGTAGGGGCTCCCGCCCAGGGTCTTTCTGGTTCTGCGGATACACCGGTGCACAAAGGCCTTCTTGCCCATGACGAACTCCTGTTGCCGGGGGTGTGGTTGCGGTGGTCCCCTGGCTTGGTAGGCGATCGGTATCAAGAAGCGTGCCGTGATAGGGCACTGCGAGGAACGCCGCGCTGCGGCCGACGTTGAAGCTCTCGCGGAGGCCACGATCAGGCTTGGCCTTGGGGTCTCATGACCCCAGCGATGCGTGAATTTGGGGTCGTCAGACCCCAGCACAAAGGCAGCACCGGTCGCTGGTGGGTTTGATATCGCAATCGGTCTGGGATACGACGGAGCCGTCCCCGAACGCCCCCGCTACGACCCTGGACATACAAGCATGTCGAAGATCATCGATCTCCTGGAGAAGTTCGCCCACGGCGCCGTCACCGACCTCAAGGAGGGCATCGAGAAGCTCAAGGAAGAGGTTCTCGACGCCGTCCGTGAGCCCGCCGACGGTGGTGTCGCCAGCGGCACCGGCGCGCGGCAGACCTGGGAGAACCAGCTCGCCAATCAGGTGGTGCATCCGCTGCAGACGTACAAGCCGGCACTCCTGGCCGAAATCCAGGGTGTGCTGGGTGAGGCCGTGCGCCGTGGCCTGACCGTCAAGGCAGCGGGCTCTGGTCACTCCTACTCCAACGTCGCCACCACCCCGGGCCTGTTCATCGACACCCATGGGCTGAAGCGGCTGGCCTCCAAGAACGACCCCATCGCCGGGCAGCTGGGACCCGACATGCTCCGCGTCTCCACGCCGCTGTCGCTCGAGAAGATCGACTGGCCGGATTACGCTCCCGAGCAAAACCGAGCGCTCGTCGAGATGGAGTGCGGCATCCGCATTCGCGCTCTGAACCAGGAGCTGGAGGCGCGCGACCTCGGCCTGCCCAACATGGGCGGCTACGATGGCCAGACCATCATGGGCGTCATCTCGACGGCGACCCACGGCTCCGGCATCACCCTGGGACCCTTCTCGGACCTGGTGAAGTCGATGGTGCTCGCCACCACCGGCACCTGGAACGGGACCGTCATCGGCGGCGCCAGCGGGTCCGGGACCGCCGGGGTCAACCTGTACCGCATCGAGCCCAGCGACGGCATCACCGACCCGGCCAAGTACGACGACGCCAACATCGGCCTCATCCAGGATGACGACTGCTTCAACGCCGCCATCTGCAGCATGGGCTGCTTCGGCGTGGTCTACTCGGTCGTGCTCGAGGTCATGCAGCTGTTCTGGCTGTCGGAGACGCGCGAGCTCACCACGCTCGACACCGTGTACGAGCTCCTCGAGTCGGACGCCGCCGATCCGACCAAGCTGCCCGACAGCCTCACTCAGTTCCGGCACTTCGAGGTCCTGGTCCACCCCTATCCCATGGAGGGTAACGAGGTCATCGACATGGACCCGTCCCGCCCGGCCAGCGACTATTACTCCAAGTTCAAGTGCCTGGTGACCCGGCGCAACATCGTCGAGCCGCCGAACAACCCATCGAAGACCTCCGGCAGCCGCAACTTCATCACGTCGCTGATGGGCAGTCTGGAGATCTCCTTCGAGGTCCTGGTCGAGGTGATGAACACCTGGCCGGAGACCATCCCCTACCTCATCAATCAATCGCTCAACGGGCTCGAAGACGACCATTACATCGCACGCTCCTATGAGGTCTATGACTTGGGGTTGCCGGGCGACACCGGGTTCGCCACCGAGATTGCCTTCCCGATTCGAACCGACGCCTGGGACTACACCGAGGCGGCGTTCAAGGCTGCAGTGGACCGAATTCACGCCACCGCTCAGACCTCGCGGCAGGTTGGCGACCAGTACCAGACGTCCCCGTTTGCGCTCCGGTTCGTCGCCGCGTCCCGCGCCTGCCTCGCGATGATGGAGGGCATGGACACGTGCATGATCGAGCTCGACATGGTCACTGGGACCTTCGCCGGGCCCGAGGTCATGCACCGTTACCAGCAGAGCATGTACGACCTGGGAGGCCGTCCCCACTGGGGACTCGAGTTCGACCACCTGACGGGAAGCAACGGCCTCATCGCCAAGATGTACCCGCAACTTTCCACCTGGCTGGCCGTCTACCACCAGTTCAACGCTGAGGGCACGTTCAACAACGGCTTCACCGAGCGCGTGGGGTTCTCGGTGGCGGACTTCCAGCGTTAGGAGCGCTGTCGACGGCTGGCTCGGGCGGCGGCATCATCTTGGGCCATGCTCGACATCCGACATCCCCTTACGGTGGTCGTCAGCGCCCTGGTGCTGCTCAGCGCCTGTCCCACGGACGCTCCCGCCGATGGGCCGGCACCATTGGGCAAACCGGATGCTGTGCCGTGGGTCGATCCAATGATCGGCACCGCCAACGAGGGGAACACGTTCCCAGGGGCGGTCGTGCCTTTCGGCATGGTTGCCGTCAGCCCCCACAATGCCTACTCGACGCCGCTGTCTTATCTGGCCGACGAGCCCATCGCGCCGTCGGGTTACGTCCACGGCCAGCCGTACCTGTATGGGTTTGGCCTCACTCACTTGAGCGGGGTGGGGTGCCCCGATCTAGGCGTGCCGGTGGTCGTCGGCACCTCCGGCGCGGTCGATGTCACCGAGGCGGGCTACCGGAGCGCATACTCCGATGAGGTTGCCGAGCCAGGCTACTACGCCGTCACCGCGACCGACCTCGACGTGACGACCGAGGTCACCGCCACCGAACGGGTAGGGGTGTTCCGCTTCGACTTTGGCTTCGGAGCCGGCGGCAACGTGCTGGTCGACCCCACGCGAGCCGTCAGCTGGCAGCGCGACAATGGCTCGGTGACCGCCGTCGGCGAGCGCGGCTTTGAGGGCTCGGTCACCACCGCCGAGTTCTGCGTCCAGGGCAACCAGCAGACGGTGTATTTTGTAGGGCGCTTTGACCGTCCCCCGGCGGAGGCAGGCGTGGACGGCCAGGTCCAGTGGTTCCGGTTCGACGACGGCCCGGTGACCCTCTCCGTGGGGATCTCCTACACCTCCGTCGCGGGTGCCCGCGCCAACCTCGCCGCCGAGGTCCCCGAGCCCTCCGACTTCGCCGCGGTCCGCGCGGCCGCCCGGGACACGTGGAACGACCTGCTGGGCCGTGTCCGGGTCGAGGGGGCCAGCGACGAGGACCGGACGATCCTCTACACGGCGCTCTATCACAGCCTCATTCACCCGAGCCTGTTCAGCGACCACGGCGTGGAGCCGGTCCGCTACCACGTGTATTCGCTGTGGGACACCTATCGAACGGTGCACCCCCTGTTGACCCTCATCTATCCGGACTTCAACGGCCCGTTGTTGCGCGCGCTGGCCGACCTGACCCTCGCCTGGAATGCGCCTCCCAAGTGGGAGCTGGCAGGTCAGGAGGTTCAGATGATGGTCGGCGACCCTGCCGCCATCGTGTTCGCGGACGCCTGGCTCAAGGGCCTGCAGACCTTCGACCTGGAGGCGATCTATCCGGTACTCCGGGAGGCGGCGCTGTCTGAGGCCCATCGGCCGGGCAACGTGGACTACCGTTCACTGGGCTACGTGCCCATGGAGCTGGCCGCTGATCTCTGGGGACCCGTCTCGACCACCCTCGAGTATGCGCTGGCCGATTGGGCGATGGCACGGCTGGCCGAATCGCTGGGCCGGGATGAAGACGTCGCCCTGTTCGAGGCCCAGGCACTCGGATACCGCGCGTTGTTCGATCCGGAGACCAAGCTGCTCCGCCCGACCATGGCCGATGGGAGCTGGTTCGAGCCGTTCGACCCGGACGCGCTCCAGGGCTCCAACGACCTCTACGACCCCTCCGGCGGCCCAGGGTTCGTCGAGGGTACCGCATGGCACTACGCCTTCATGGCCCCCCACGACATCGTCGCGCAGGGCGGTCTCGCCGACCTCCACGGCGGCACCGAGGCCTTTGTCACCGCCCTGGACAGCGTGTTCACGACGGGACGATTCGTCATGTGGAACGAGCCCGACATGGGCTACCCATGGCTGTTCGCCCGTCTGCCCGGCCACGAGGAGCGTGCGCCCGAGGAGGTTCGTCGCACCTGGGAGCGCTTCTTCGGCACCGGGCCCGAGGGTCTCCCCGGCAATGACGATGCGGGGACCCTCTCGGCCTGGCTGGTCTTCGCCGCCCTCGGGCTCTATCCGGACAACCCAGCCGAGGCAGAGCTGCTGAAGACGCGTCCGATGTTCGACCGGGTCGAGCTCCATGTCCCGGGTCACGAGGTGCAACGCCTATGACCTCTCGACGTTCTTTTCGCAGCCCTATGCGCGGATGTTCACCGCGGTGCCGAGCATCTCGTCAGCGGTCTTGATGACCGCCGCGTTGGCCTGGAACGCCGCCAGCGCCAGCCGCTGGTTGACGACTTCGGTCGCCAGGTCAGTGTTCGACAGCTCCACGATCTCGCGGCTCGTCCCCGGTCGGAGCATCTGAGGGTTGGGCGCGCCGGAGTCCTGCACGCTGGCGCTCACGCCGCCCGTCGAAACCTCGCTGCTGACCACCCGTGAGGCCCGGAATCCCTCGGTGTTCATGTTGGCGACGTTGTTGGCGATGACCGACATCCGTCGGGTCTCTACCTGCATCCCGCTGAGGCTCACGTTCATGGCGCCAATGATACCCATACCGTCACTGGCAACGTGACGGTTTCTTCGGCGCTTAAGCGTCTTCGGGGCTCAGTCTGCCAAACCAAAGTAGCTCATCGCCGCCTCTAGCAGGTCCTGCCGGGTGGAGCGAAGGTCGATGCTCTCGAAGGGGAAGCCCATCACGATGACCTGGTTGTCGGATGCCACCGCCGCACCCCCTCCCGACGCGTAGGTCAGGGCTTCTGTCGCTCCGGCGCCCTCGGGGGCAATGACGTCGGACCAGGCGACGAACAAGCGGCCCGGGGTCCAGAAGCCTGCGAGGATACCCGCGAACGGGCCCCCCGCGGTTCCGGTGGCCACGTAAACCTCGGAGTCGTCGGCCACGTAGCTGGCGTTGAGCGCATCGTTGTAGAACGCCAGACTCGCGCCGTCGGACAGCTCCCAGGCGATCTCTGCGCCAGAGACGAACACGGCGACGCCACCCTCCAGCAGCCCCTGCAACCACCCCTGTTGGGCGGGGGAGATACTCTGGTGGGTGGTGGAGTCTTCACCGGCGGCCCAGAAGACCGCGTCCACGTCGCCGGCCCCACCGACGAGGTCCGTGACGGCCTCGTCCGCGGCGCTGACCACGGTGGCGCCGACCCCGACAAGGCCGCGTACATAACGCTCCACGAAGGGGTGCGGGCCGGCGATGTCGTTCTCGTCGGTGGGTTGTTCTTGCCACCGGTCGTTGGCGTCGACGATGAGCACTCGCGGCTGTGAGGACGCCCCCACCCGGGCCCCGTAGACGTCGGACCAGGGGCTGTAGACGCCTTCGCTGCTGACCGCGGCGACCTCGTAGTAGCGGGCTCCACCCACGGCGATGCCGATGTCGGTGAAGGTCGTGCTTTGCGTGAATTCGGTCGTTCCGTTCCACCGTCGAAGCACGTACCCAGCTACTCCGGTGACCGGCGTCCAGCTGGCCGTGATGGTGCCGACCTCGGGGTCGGCGTCCACCGTGCGCAGGGTGGGGGCATCGGGACGCGGACCCACGCCCCGGAAGTTCGCCGCCACAGCGGTGATGATAGCGTCCTGCGCGGACCGAGCGGGGCCATACTGGCCGGCACCGCTGCTGATGTTGTTCATCTCCAGGCCGATGGCGTAGCGATGGCCATCGTAGGCGTGCCAAAGCTCCCCGCTGGTGGTGATGCCCGCATTGGTGCCGGACTTGCCGAAGAACCGACCGGCCACGTCGGCGCCGTTCATGCGGAAGGCCAGGGTGCCGTTGTAGGGGCCCGAGTTGCCCAGGACGATGCTGTAGGAGTCGCTGGAGTCGGTGCTTCCCGGGCCGCCGCCGCCGCCGATGGCCAGCGACGTCTTCCAGGCGCGGCCCTCCGGGAGGTCGTCCATGAGGTCATACAGCGAGGCCAGCTGGCGTCCCGTGATGCGGTTGTCGGTGTCCAATCCCGAGCCGTCTTCGAGCACCATCCCGGTGGTGTCGAAGCCTTCCGAGTCCAGCCACGCGAGGATCTCCGCGGAGCCGGTCGCGTAGTCGCTGGAGCCGCCCTGCATCCAGCCGATATGCCGGTTGAGCACATCGGCCATCTCGTTGTGGGACTTGCGGTTAATGGCCCAGATGGCGACCCACAGGGGAAGCGACTCCCAGCTGGCGAGCTCGGTCTGGCCCGGCGGGAGCGCCATGGTGGCGTTGCTGGTCACGTTGCCGTTGACCGTGATGCCGCGGGCCTCGAGGGCGGCGACGAAGGCGGTTTCCACCTTGGCGCGGTGGGTGGCGGGGCTGTAACTGGCAAAGTGGTGACCCTCGTAGCAGTAGGCCCCATAGAGGGAGACGTCGCCGCTGACGGTGCGGAGGCCGGCGTCCCACAGCCGGTCCGCCAGGACGTCGAGGGGATAGCGTTGTGACGGGTAGAACCAGCGCGACCAGGTGAAGTCGTGCTGACCATGGAGGTAGAGGTCACCGGTCAACGTCCCGCCGCCGCCGATGGGGCCATCCGCGTAGACACGGGTCAGGAAGCGATAGTCCTCGCCGAGCAGCGATATGGCGGCTGCGGTGGTGAAGACCTTGGTGTTGGAGGCGGGGATGCGCGGAGTGTCGGGGTTGCCGGCGTACACCGTCTCGCCCGAGGTCAGGTCGAGGATGAACCCAGAGAAGGTGTGGCCGGATAGCGCCGATGCGCTGCGAGCGGAGGCCACCGCGTCGGCGATGGCGTCCTCTTGAGCGGTCGTTAGCGGGGCCAGCGACGGGGCGGCCTGGGAGGCCACCGTGAACAAGGCCGTGACGCTATCGGCGTCGACGCTGCCTGTGATTCGGTAGGTGGCCGCTCCGTCGAGGGCAGCGCTGGGCGTGAACGTTGCGATGCTGTTGGTGCCGTCCCAGCTCAACGTCCCGTCGACGGAGACACCGCCGGGATACGTCGCCAGCGTGAGGTCGGCGGCGCTCCCGTCCGGAACGGGGCCGCTGAGCACCATGGTGACGGGGGTGTCGGCCGCCACATCCTTGGTGCCGTCGGCGGGAGAGAGCGCTCCGATATTGGGGACGACCACAGCGTCTGGGGAGGCGTCGGCTTGGGGCGCGTCGGGCACCGCATCCGGGACCGACGCGTCCGGAACTGCGATGTCTTCCGAGCCGTCGGGCGCCGCGACGTCGAGAGCATCGACTGCCGCGTCCGGGTTGAGCATGACATCCGCCGCGGCGTCGCTGGCCGCGTCGAGCGTGGGGAAGGCGTCGGCGTCGGGTACGACGGCCGCGGGTCCATCATCGGGACAGCCGGCGGCGACGAGCGCGAGGGCGAGAAGCAGGGCGGGTCGAAGCATGGCTGCGGGAGTCTACCGGTTGGCTGCTGGGACTGGACACAGTTTCTTGGGCGAACGGTCTTGCGGCCACGATTCAAGGTGCTAACACCTGTCGCCATGAGCACCGACCTGACCAACCACGCTGACCGTCTCAACACCATCCACGAGGGCACCTTCGTGGAGCACATTGGTCTGACGATGACCCTGGCCACCACCGAGCGCGTCGAGGCCGAACTCACCCTGGGACCGGAGCATACCCAGCCGTATGGCCTGGCTCATGGCGGCCTCTACTGCACCATCGTCGAGACGCTCTGTTCGGTCGGTGCCGCCATCGTCGCCATGCCCAACAACCAGGCGACGGTGGGGCTCGAAAATAGCACCTCGTTCCTCCGAGGTACCCGCGCCGGAGGCCGCATCCGCGGCGTTGCCAAGCGCCTCGCCGGCGGCCGGCGCACCCAGGTCTGGGAGTGCGACATCCTCGATGACGACGACCGCGTCATCGCCAGCGGGCGGGTTCGCATGCTGAACATCGACAAGGGCGGCGCTGTGGGCGGCAAGACCCTGGAGACGAAGACGCCATAGCGGGTCGGGTCGCGCCCGGCGTTCATCCCGGAGTATGGTGCGCCGCATGGGAGCATTCGTCCTCGTCGTCCTCGGTGTCGCTGCCTTTGCCGGCATCATCTACGCCGCCGCCGAAGCCAACCGGCGCTGGAAGGCCGCGCTGGCCTATGTCGCCGACAGCCTCGGCTTGACCTACTCCGAAGGCGGGATGCTGCAGGGCGCCGAGACCGCAGGCGCCACCGATGTCGGCTTCGTGAAGGTCGACAGCTACACCGTCTCCACCGGCAAGTCCTCGACGACCTACACCCGGATCGTCGTCGACGCCGACGATCTGCCCCACGACATCGTGCTCGAGCCCGAGGGCGTCGGCGCCAGCTTCAAGAAGGTCTTCGTCGGCGAGGACTACACCCTCGGCGACGATTACTTCGACCAGTCGATCGTGATTCGAGGCCGACCGAATGTCCTTGTCTCCCGCCTCGACGCCGCCGCTCGCAACGCCACGATGGTGGCTGTTGGCGAGTTCGGCATGAAGGTCAAAGATGGCAAGGTCACCTTCATCAAGTCCGGCCTCATCCGCGACCCCGAGCGGCTGGCGTCCATCACCCGCCATGCCGTGGGCCTCGCCCGCGCCTTGAGCAACCGTGGTCGCACGATTCCGGCCCGACTGTTCGAGACCGCGACGTCCGATCCGTCGTCGCAGGTCCGCCAGCGGGCTGCCCACCACCTGTGGCAAGGCTATCCGACCTCCGCGGAGGCCCAGCATCTTGCCTCCGCCGCGCTGGACTCGGACGACCCCTGGCTCCGCCTGGCTGGGGCACGTCGGTCCAACGAGCCGCGCGCCGGGCAGGTGCTCCTGGAGCTGGTCCAATCCGGACGCTACCCCAACCAGCTGCGCGCCTCCGCCACCGAAGCGCTGCGCGTCAGTCACCTGAACCTCGCAGGCCTCGCCGAGACAATCGTTCCACTCGCCCAGCGGGTTTCAGGCCAGCTGTTGATCGAGGTCCTGGACACCCTCCGCAGCTTGCGTCAGGCACCACCGCTGGCCGTGCTGGCCACCCGAACCCAGTCGGTCACGTCCTCGGCCAAGGTGGCCATCGCCCACAGCGCCGCCCTCCACGGCCCCGCCGCAACCTCGATGCTGGTGAAGCTGCTCGACGACGACGAGGACACCGACGTTCGTGTCGCTGCCGCCACCGCACTGGGCCATTCCGCCGGGCTGAGCGGGGTGGAGCCGCTGCTGCCGCTGACCAAGGGCCTCTTCACCAGCAGTGCCCTCAAGGAGGCCGCGCGAGGCGCGGTGGAGGCGATCCAGCAGCGGTCCGGAGGAGGCGACTCTGGCGGGCTCAGCGTGGTCGACGAGCAGGTTCAGGGTGGGCAGCTCAGTCCGGCGGAGGGCGTCGGTCAGCGTGGGCAGCTTTCGCCGGCCCAGGTCGCCCCGGCGCGCCGGCCAGAGACGGTGGAGGTCGACGACGCGTTGACCGAGGTGGAGGCCCCGGCTTAACGTCTCGCCTCCACGACACGCCCGATACGCGAAGGTGTGTCCGACAACGAGGAACGTGATGAGCGAGCTGTTCACCGTAGCCGAACTCAACGACCACGAGCGGGTCACCCTGGTAGCGCTGCTGCGCGCGTCCGTGTTCAGCGATGGCGATGTCTCCGAAGAAGAGCACGAGCAGATCCAGGCGGTCGCCAGCGAGATGGGCCAGGAGGCTTTCGATGCGGCCTCCATTCGGGCCGAGGAGATGGGCCGAAACGTCCGCGAGCTGTGCGATCTCATCGAGAAGGTCGAGCGCAAGGAGGCCCAGGAGCTGATCTACGCAGCGCTTCTGTCAGCCGCCGCAAAGGATTCGGTGGATGGCGGCGAAGCCGATATCCTCGAGTTCATCGAAACCAACTGGAAGGTCGAGGTCAGCTTCCCCGACCTGCCCGAAGAGCTGCGTGAGGACGACGACTAGGCCCTGAGGGGTTCAGCCGACGCCTCGGGAGAGGACACATGCAGGAAGAGTGGGAGCCAGACTGGCTGTTGCCGGAGCAATACCGCGTCTTGAAGCGTGGCGATGGCTTGAACAAGGCCATCGACGACACGATCAAGACGATCCTGGCCAAGCCGTCGGACGCCGACGCCTACCACCTGCTGTTCCACCTCTTCAACAAGGCCGGCGACTACGACGGATCGTGGTGCGTCGCCGGGCTCGTCGCCGCCTTCGGCAAGGCCACCCGCACCGAGGGCGAGTGGTATCGGGAGCACCTGCTGTCGGACATGATCGACCCGGAGCGCGGGCTGACCGACGACGACTGGCTGCGCTATATCGTGGCTGACCGTCAGGATCTGGTGCTCAGCCAGATCTTCGGGACGTCCTATCTGGTGGCGGGGGACGTCATGTTCCACCACCCGCTCCAGTACTATGGCATCGACACGGTCAAGCACCGCATCGACCTCTCGCGCGCGACTCCGATGACCTCCGCGCTACGGATGGGGGCCAAGATTCTGGGCATGGGCAGCGAGCCGCCGGTGTTCGGCGTGGAGCATGGGCGTGGCCTGCGTTGTCTGCCTACCCAACCGATGGTCATCGGTGTGGGACCGGACACGCTCGAGGACCGCTCGCCAGTGGAGCTCCGCTTCATGGCGGGCAAGGCGCTGTCCTACTTCTACCTGTGGCATCCCATGGCGGCGCTGTACGAGCCCATGCAGCTGGGCTTCATGCTGATGGCCATCGCCCGGGTCGCCGCCCCGGAGCTGGCCAACTTCGCCGCCCTCGACTCCCTGGCCAAGGACCTGGAGACGGGTCTGAAGCGGCTGTCGAACACGCTCGACAAGCGCCTGAGCGACGATCAGCGAAAGCTCCTGCGCGAGTGCTTCGAGGCCTACCGCGATTCGGGTCGGGCCCTGGACGTGGGGGACTGGGACGCGCAGGTGGAGCTCACCTCCAACCACGCCGGGTTGTATGTCACCGACGACATCGAGGCGGTGGGCAGCTTCTTGCTGCAGGAGTACTCGAATCTGTCGCCGGCCGACACGAAGACCAAGATCGAGGACTTTGTGCGCTACGTGGTGGGTGGGCGCTATCGCTCACTGCGAAAGGAGATGGGCGTCGACATCGAGCTCTAGGGTCTCGACGTCGCGCATCGCGCCGGCTACTTGATGATCTCGGCGACGCTCAGTAGCCGCGAGCTCAGCAGCATGCCCTGAGCCTTGGCGGCCTTCAGGTTGACGATGATGTGCGGCTTGCCGCCCTTGTCGACCACCGCTACCGCCAAGCCCCGGCTGACCGGGCCGCGGCTGCCACAGATGGCCGGCAGCTTCAGCTCACGCGCGGCGGTGGCGGCGGCGCTGACCTGACCCGAATCGTCGGCCAGGAACACGACCGCCAGATTGGCTGCTTTGAGCTGTGCCTTCAGGTCAGCAGCGGCCGCAAGCTTCACCACCGAGACCTTGCGTCCCTTGACCTTGAGTTTCCCCGACAGCTTCTCGAATGCCCCGTGGATCCCATCGGCGTGGGTCCTGGAGGTCTTTGACCCGGCGGAGTAGACCACGCCGATCGCGAGCTTGTCGCTGTGCCTCTTGAGCAACGCCTCGTCGTAGCTCAGCACCTTCAGGTGCACCAGCGCGGCCGAGTCGGCGCTGAGCCACCCAGGCGCGCGCGCTTGTCCGCGGACGGCACCATACGTCAGCGCTACCACCGTGGTGCTGACGATGACCGCAAGCCTGAGGGGCGTGACGCTCAAACACCCACCTGTCGTTGGGGTCAAGGGGGTTGTGGTTTCTAACGCATTAGAATTGCTCAATTTCCAACGTACCATCGGGCCGGCGGTCTGTCTAGAATCGGCCGCTGAGGCCCGCCGAGCGCGGCGTTTTTCGTCGCCCTGGCGATCTCGGGCTACGCTGCGGGGGTTACGTTCAGCAGCAGGTCGGTCCGCCATCGGCGACCGGCGGGAGTTGGCGCATGCAGCAGCAGCAGCAGGGCAGTGGACTGTCCGTGGGCTTCAAGATCGCCTCGGTCGTCGGCGCGGTGGTGCTGTCCATCGTGGTCTTCATGTTGCTGTACTTCCCCGACAGGCAGGTGGCGCAGCTGTTCGACGGTCTGGCCCAGAAGACGACGTCGTTGGCGGGCCTCGTCGCCCAGTCCATCGAGCCGACCATCGAGTTCGACCGCGCAGACGAAGCCGAGAAGGTGCTACGCCTGTTGGAGGCTGATAGCGACTTCCTGTCGGGCGCGGTGTTCAAGTCCGACGGAAGCCTCTTCGCCGCATACAGGCGCGGCGGAACAAGCTTCAAACCCCAGCTCGACGGCAAGACTGAGGCGGTCCAGCTGTTCGAGGACCGCGTCGTGGTCCGGCGTAACGTCGCGACCGCCCTCGGTGAGCCAGGCACGTTGGTAGTGACGATGTCCACCGCCAGCGCCGACAAGGAGGCATCGACGGTGAGACGCGCCACCCTGGTCGTCTCGCTCGTCATACTGGCGTTGGGAATCCTGACGGCGTTGATTCTCGGCCGGTCCGTGGGGCGGCGGCTGGGTACGCTGGACACTATCGCAGCCCGCGTGGCCTCGGGCGACTTGCGCTACGAGCCGCTGGACAAGAGCTCGGGCGACGAGATCGGGCGCGTCGCGCACTCTTTCGATCGGATGCTGGAGAGTTTCTCCAGGCTGGTGAAGCGCCTTCAAGACATCGCCGCCGGCGATCTCTCGCTGGATGTCGAGATCAAGGGTGACCTGGCGGTCGCGGTGACGCAGGTGCTGACCAACCAGCGCGAAATGGTGGGGCAGATCCGGGCGACGGCGCTTCGGTTGACGGCCTCCGCCGGGGAGTTTCTCGCCAACGCCCGACAGCAGGAGCGGGGCGCTGTGGAGCAATCCTCGTCGGTGGACGAAAACCGGCGCACCCTGGAGACCCTCCTTACCGCTGGGCGGGAGATCGCCGGCGCGGCGCAGCTGGTGCTCAACAACGCCGAGCGGACGCAGAAGAACTCCCAGTTGGTGGGCGAGCGTATCGCGGTCCTGTCCGAGCAGACCGAACGCATCACCGAGATCCTTCAGGTCATCAAGGACATCGCCAACAAGAGCGAGATCCTGGCGCTCAACGCGGCGCTGGAGGGCACCAAGGCGGGCGAGGCCGGGCGAGGGTTCTCACTGGTGGCGCAGCAGATGCAGCGGCTTGCCGAGAGCGTGATGGCGTCCGTGACGGATATCAAGGAGCTGACCACCGCCATCACGCGCGCCAACGAGGCCACCGTCCTGGCGACCGAGGAGACCATCAAGATCGCCGCCGACACCACCCGGTCTTCGCGCCAGATCAGCCTCACCATTCAGCAGCAGCAGTCCGGCCTCGAGCAGGTGAGCGTCGCCTTCGACGACGTGTCGCACATCGCGCGCGGCACGGCCGAGGGCAGCCGCGAGATCGTGTCGGCGTCGCAGGACCTGGTCCAGCTCAGCGAGCGGCTCCAGACCATCGTCGAGCGGTTCGTCACACCACAGGAACACCTTGCGGACAAGCGCGCATGAGCGAGGCCGAGATCACTGCCGAGACCTTTGCCCAGGCCGAGCAGCAGCGGGCCGAGGCCGCTGACGCAGGCGATGCTGGCGATGCGTCGCGGCGGCTGTGCGTGTTGCAGGCAGGAGAGACGTGGCTGGCGCTGGAGGCGGATGGGGTCGAGGAGATCACGCGTCATCCCGATCGGCTGACCGCCGTGCCCGGCGCTCCCGACTATATCCCGGGACTGATGGTCCTGCGCGGGCGACCGCTGGCGCTGCTCCACCTGGCGGACTATCTGGACCTTGCGCCTGCAGCCTCGGACGACCTCGAGGCCCGGGTGGTGGTGGTTCGTTTCGGCGCCATGCGGGTGGGCTGCATCTGCGACCGGGTCGCGGGCGTCGTCGCGGTGCACGACCACGCGTTGGGACCTGCGGATGCGGTGACCGGTCGGCGGTTGGCCCCGCACGCGTTGAACACCTTCGACCGGGGCGACGCCCTGGTGGTGGTGGTGGACATGGCGTCGCTGCTCCGGGCAGCTCGCGCCACATGAGCACTGTATCGCTGGTCATCTCGGCCCTGGACGGCGGGCGCTGGCTCGTCGGGCTGGATATGCATCGGGTGTTGGGTGTCTCGCAGGGTTCCGATGAGTCGAGCTCGGACTCAGCCACCGTGGACCTGGCCGCTCATCTTGGCGTCACCAGACGCCCCGTGGAGCCACGCCGCGCACTGGTCGAGGCCGCGGGCCAGCGCTTCACAGTGCTGCTGGGGGAGGTCGCCAGCATCGTCTCGGTCCCCGTCGCGTCCCTGTTCCAAGCTCCCGCCCTTGTCGCGCCTTCGATGCGTGAGGCTGGTTTGATAGGGCTCTTCGTGCCGCCGTCCGAGGTTCCCGACTTCGGGTTCGTCGTCGACCTGGAGCGGCTCGCCCAGGGGCTGCCGGCGTGACCGACGACCCTGTCAACAGGGCGCGCGCCGCCATCCTCGACAAGTTCCTCGCTGTCAGCGCGGAGCGTATCGAGCGGCTCAATTCGTGCTGGATCGCGCTGGAGCGGGACGCTGGCGACACCGAGTCGCTCGAAAGCGCGCTGCGGGATATCCACACGATCAAAGGCGAGGCGCGCATCATGGGCTTCGGCCTGGCCAGCACTGTGGCGCATCGACTCGAAGACCTCATGCTCCACGCTCAGAAGCACGCATTCGCTGACGTTCCCGTCATCAGCGAGCGGGTCCTGGAAGGCTTCGATGTGCTCGGTGACCTCCTCGCCGTCGATCCACCGCCTCGACTGCAGCATTCGGCGGAGGCGTTCGTGGCCGCGGTCACAGCCACCCTGGAGGCGCTGACCGCGAGTTCCGGGGGCGCCACGATCCAGACGCAACATGACCAAGAGGTCGGCATTCGCCGCCCCCTTGGTCAAAGCGACTGGAATCGTTCAGATGTATCGCCCTTCGGGCTCCAGCAGGTCAGCACGGCTAGCGCCGCACTGATCCCCAACAAGCCCAGTAGCGCTCAGGTCCCGGCGGCACTCGCCGCCGCCGCGGGTGGTGGCGCAGCCCTTGAAGGTCCCCAGCAGAAGCCCAAATCGTCCACCGTACCGGCTGCCCGGTCCCGCATCTCCAGCCGTCCAGCCGACGACGCGCAGCGCCGGTTCGCCCGGGTGCCGCGGATGCGGCTCGATCACCTGACGGAGTACCTGGGCGAAGTGCAGCGTGGCCACCACCAGAGTGACGCGTCGCTCATCGCACTGCAGGAGCTGAACGCGGCTTCGCGTCGCATCCTCGCCATGCATGCCCCCTCGCGCGACGACTGGTTGGAGCTCTCCAAGCTTCAGAAGCGGGTCAGCGTGCTGCTGCAGGCCGCTCGAGACGAGGCCCTGCTGGGCGCCAGCCAGCTGGACGAGGTGAACGCTGTCTTGCGGCGTTTGCGCCTGCTGCCCCTGTCGACCCTGTTCAATCGCTTTGAGCGCCTCGTTCGTGACCTGGCCAAACAGCAGCACAAGAACATCCGGTTCACGATGGCCGGCGGTGAGCTCGAGGCCGACGCCAACGTCCTCGACGAGCTTGCCGAGCCCATGCTGCACCTCGTCCAGAACTGCATCGACCACGGCATCGAATCTCCTGACGCCCGCCGGAAGGCAGGTAAGAGCGGTGAGGCGCAGCTGAGGCTCGAGGCGACGCTGGCGGGCAGCGGGGTGGAGATCCGGGTCATCGACGACGGCCGCGGCATCGACCGCGAGGCCGTCGGTCAGGCCGCTGTGCGGCGTGGGCTGCTGAGCGCCGACGAGCTGCGTGATGCCAGCGATGACGACATCTTCAGGCTCATCTTCGCTTCCGGTCTGTCGACCCGTCTGGAGACCACCGAACTCAGCGGTCGAGGCGTCGGCATGGACGTTGTTCGCCGCAAGGTCGAAAACCTCGGCGGGCGCATCAGTGTCCACAGCATCAAGGACGAGGGCACGACGTTTGCGGTGTTCGTACCGACGTCGGCCGCCGTCAGTCGCATGCTGGTCGTGTCCGCAGGCGGCGCCAGGTTTGCCTTCCCTTCACACGCGGTTGCAATCATTGCCGAGGCCGAGCCCCAGACCTGGATCGACGCAGGTGGTGGCATCGCCTTGCGGCTGGAGGACGAGGTGGTGCCGCTGGCGTCGCTGGGGCAGCTGGTGGGCGCCGAGACCGCTCCGAACCCACGCGGCGAACGCGTGGTTGTGGTCACGGACGGCGACCGTTCGCTCGGGTTGCTGGTGGACCGGGTCCACGCCGAGACCCAGTTGGTGCGTCGTCCGCTGGGCGAGTTGCTGGGGGGTATGACGGTGTATCTCGGCGCTGGTGTGGGCGATGCCGGGGAGCCGATCCTAATCGTCAACCTCACTGAACTCATGCGCCGCAGCGGCGTTGCGCCGGCGCTGCGAGCCCGCGTCGACCAGCGTGCGGCCAAGCGACGCGCACAGACCGTGATGCTGGTGGACGACTCAGAGATCACGCGCGACATGTTCGAGCGGATCATCCGAGCCCAGGGGTATCGGACCGTCGAGGCGGCCGATGGCCGCGAGGCGCTGGCCAAGCTGGCGACCATCCAGCCCGACCTGATCATCACCGACCTCGAGATGCCCGAGATGTCGGGGTTTCAGCTCATCGAGGTCATCCGTCGCTCCGAGGGTTCGAGGCGGACGCCCATCGTCGTGCTGAGCAGCCTGGGATCGGATCAGGACAAGGAGCGGGCGGCGAATCTGGGCGCTGACGCTCACCTCGTCAAAACCGACTTCACCCGGGCGCTCCTCGTCGAGACCGTCGAGCGATTTCTGCAGTAATGCAGTAGAAAGGGAGCATGGGAATGACCCGCATTCTTCTGGCCGACGACTCCGCCATCTTTGTGCACGCCCTGACCGGCATCCTCGAGGCCGACGGGGACATGAAGGTGGTCGCGGTGGCCGAGAACGGGCAGCAGGCCCACGAGATGACGGCCAACGTCCAGCCCGACCTGGTGGTCATGGATGTGCACATGCCCGTGATGGGGGGGCTCGAGGCCATCGAAGAGATCATGGCACGAACGCCGACCCCGATTCTGGTGCTGACTTCAGACCCTCGGGCCGACGCCAGCGACTTCATCTTCGACGCGATCGAGCGAGGGGCGCTCGAGCTCATCCGCAAGCCGGAGGAGTTCGACACCCAGGCTCCCAAGGCCAAGATGCTGCGCAACAAGGCGCGGCTGTTGGCTGGGGTCTCGGTCGTTCGCCGCTCCAAGCGTGACGCACGCACCCGTGCCAAGCCCGTGTGGCAGCGAGCGATGCAAGCGCCTGAAGCCCCGCCCTCGACCCCGCCGATGGAGACGAGGGCGGTGACCCGGGTGGTTGGGATCGTCTCGTCCACCGGTGGACCTGCCGCCCTGGCCGGTCTGCTGGAGCAGCTGCCGGAAGACTTCCCCGCGCCCATCGCCGTGGTGCAGCACCTCTCTCCGGGGTTCGCCGAGACGTTTGCCAGCTGGCTCGACTCGGTGTCGCCGCTGAGCGCCCATGTGGCCACCCATGGTGAGCGGTTGAAGGCAGGGCACGTCTATATCGCGCCCGATGACCACCACCTGACGGTCGACGAATTGGGCCATCTGATGCTCGAGGCGGCGGACGGTGACACCACCCATGTCCCGTCGGGAACGCGGCTGTTGGAGAGTCTCTCGCGTGCCTTCGGGCGACGAAGCGTCGGTGTCGTCCTGACCGGAATGGGGGATGACGGCGCAGACGGTCTGAACGCGATCAAGGAGCGTGGTGGCCTGACCCTTGTCCAAAGCCCCGACTCATGTGTCGTGGCGAGCATGCCGCAGTCGGCCATCAACCGCGGCTGCGTGGATCAACAGCTCCCCGTCGCCGAACTCTCGGCCGCCATCGACACCGCCGTCAGGGCTGGCGCCGCCCCAGAGTGATGGGGTGATTGGGTGACCGGGTGATAGCGTGACCCGAGCGATAGTGTGACCGCGACGTTGCCCCACATCCGGCGGCTCTTCGAGCTCATCACCGCCCGGACCGGTATCTCACTGACCCGAGCGAGCCATGGCCAGCTGCAGCAGGCCGCGGCTTTCGTGGCCAAGCGTGTGGAAGCCTTGGAGCTCGCGGATCCGGAGGTGTATCTCGACCAGCTTCGGCTGCAGTCCCTCGAAGACGCGGAACTGGCCAGCCTGATCGGCGTCATCACCAACTCGCACACCTTCTTCTACCGCGATGCTGCGCTGTTCGAGACCATCGCGAGCGTGGTCTCGGAGCGGGGCGGTACCTGCGACCTGCTAAGCGCCGGGTGCGCCACCGGTGAGGAAGCCTACACCCTGGCCATGCTGTGCGACGAGGCGGGGGTCGATGTTCGCGTCGTCGGGTGGGACGTCAGCGCGGGGGCCGTCGCGGCGGCGCGCGTGGGGCGCTATGGCGGCTGGGCGCTGCGGCGACTTCCAGAGCGGTTGCGCGCGCGTTACTTTCGTGAGGTGGGCGACGACACCTTCGAGGTGGTCGGCAAACTAAGGCGTCGTGTGAGCTTCGAGGTGCGAAGCCTGACTGAGACCCGCCTGCCGGTGGGGGCGGCTGGGACGCCCTGGAGTGTGGTCGTCTGCCGCAACGTCTTGATCTACCTGTCGCGGGAGCACATCCGGCGGGTCGTGGACGCGTTTGGAGAGGTCCTCTCCGATGACGGCTGGCTGTTCACGGGGGCCACGGAATCACCCGCGGGCATGGGACCGCGGTGGCGTTTGACGCCTGTTGGGCGGACGCTGGCCTATCGACCGGTTCATCCCCTGGCTGTCCTTAAGCTGCCGGTCGAACCGCCGCCGCCCGAGGGCGGTCCCCGGGTACGGTTGCCGACACCCCACGCCCAACCGGTCGCCGCCAGTGACGCCCTGGCCACGCGGGACGGCGAGGCCCTGTTCATGCAGGCCGTCCACGAGCTCGCCGAGGGGGACTTCGACGGCGGGGCCCAGACCCTGGAGCGGGCACTGGCGGTGGACGAGGCCAACCTGATGGCATGTCTGGCGCTGGGCAACATCCATCTCCGCGCAGGCCGATTCGAGGAGGCGTTGGCCAGCTATCAGCAGGCCCAGCAGCGCCATGCCCTGGACCCCGAGGTGCACTACCTGACCGGGGTCGCGTTGCGGAAGCTTCAGGATTGGGAGGCCGCCGTGGACGCGTTCCGTCGGGCCTTGTTTCTGGAGCCGACCTACTGGCCCGCGGCCTTCCTGCTGGCCGGTCTGGTGGACCGACTGCGGCTGCCCGAGGTGGAGTACCGCCGCGCGCTGACCCGCACCCTGAAGGGACTGCGCCAGCGCGATGGCAGCCCGTTGATCCGCTCGCTGCGTCTTGGACTAGCGGATCTGGCGCCCAATGCGACTCAGGTGTCGGCCTGGTGCCAGGCTGAGCTCCAGGACATGTCCCTGTAGGCTGCTACAGCTTTTGCGGGCGCTGCAGGTAGAACCCCTGAACGTAGTCGCAGCCCAGCTCCTGGCAGGTCTGGTTTTCGGCCTCGGTTTCGATGCCTTCGGCGATGACCGCCATATTCAGCTCGTGACAGGTCCGGGTGAGCGAGCCGACCAGCTTCTGGCGAAGCGGGTCGGCGTCGATGCCACGAATCAACGCCCGATCGAACTTCACGAAGTCGGGGTGGAGGCTGGCGAAGGCGGTCAACCCCGAGTAGCCAGCGCCGAGGTCGTCGATGGCCAGGCGGTAGCCGCGCTCACGGAGGCTGGCGATCTTGCCCCGCAGGTCCTTGATGCCGTGCAAGGATGCCCGCTCGGTGATCTCCAGCACGATGCGGTCGGCGGCGCGATGCAGGGGGTTGTTGTCGCTGTACAGGCGCTGATCAGAGAGCTCCTGCGGATGCAGGTTCACGAAGATCGTTCGCCCGTTCAGCGCGTCGGTCTCCAGCGCGTTGTTGACCCGTTGGCGCACGGCCATGCCCACATCGGCGACCCGATCGAGCTGCTCGGCGGCTTCCAGGATGGCGATCGGCGAGCTCAAGCCCGGCCCGTCATGACGCATCAGGACCTCGCACCCCGTGGCGGCGTGGTCGCTGCTGCGGATGATCGGCTGGTGCACCAGGTAGAGGTTCGACAGGGCCCGTCCCAGGCTCGCCTCGAGGCCGGCGCGATCCCCCGCGAGCATGGCGCTCTGACCGGCCAGGGCCATGGCTTGGCGCTTGAGCCGAGCGAGTTGTCCCAGCTGGACTGCACGGGTAGTGACCTGCGACAGCTCGGTGAAGTCCAGCGGCTTGGTCAGGTAGTGAAAGGCGCCGTACTCCACGGCCCGGATCGCCGAGTCCAGGGACGGGGAGCCGGTGATGAGGATGATCGGGACGTCCAGGTCGATGTTGCGGATGGCCTTGAGCAGCTCCAGCCCGTCCATACCAGGCATCGAGATGTCGGAGACGACGACGTCGTGGCTGTGCTCGCGGAACCGGGTGATCGCCTCGGCGCCGTCAGCGGCTTCCTCCACGCGCAGCCCGGCGTGGACCAGAATACTGGCCACTACACGGCGACCCACAGGGTCATCTTCGACGATGAGAACCCTGGCGCCGTCTGTGTCCTCGGAAGGCAACGTCACATTTTCCGCGCTGAGTCCCAGACTATATACCCCTCATCCTAATCCAGCACCCCTTCCAGGCCGCCTTGTCCTCCGGGTGCTCCCGAAGGCATTCTGACAGCATGAAGGCCCCCATGCATAGTGCTCGCTTGTCGTACCTGGTTACCGCCCTGGCGGTGCTGGCGTCGTTGTTGACTCTCGGCGGTTGTCCCGGCGATGACCCGCCCCCGGCGACGTGCCAACCTCAGTGCACCAACCGGACCTGCGGCGATGATGGCTGTGGTGGCTCGTGCGGCAGCTGTGAGGCCGACCAGACGTGCACGCCACAAGGCTTCTGCATCGGCGGCGAGGTGTGTGAGGGCGTGACCCTGACCGGCTGCTGCACCGGGGACGGCACGACGCTGAAGTACTGCAAGAACGGCGAGTTGCAGACGCTGGACTGCGAAGGGTTCCTGTGCGGCTTCCGCGAGGAGGCAGGCGTCTACACCTGCGGATTCGAGGCGGACCCATCTCCGGACGCGGCCAAGCCCTACCTATGCCCCCAGGAGAGCTGCCCCGCCGATACCTGTGACGGCCAGGAGTGCGGCTTCGACTGCGGCCAGTCCTGCGGCGAGTGCGCCACAGGGCAGTTCTGTGCGGGCGGAACGTGCCAGGCCTGTAGCTGCGATGGGCGCCAGTGCGGCACCGATGAGTGCGGCAATGCCTGCGGTGACTGCGCCGGCGGCGACAAATGCGACGAGGCGACGGGGCAGTGTGTGCCCGACCTGTGCCAGGGCATCTCGTTCGAGGGCTGCTGTACGGGGGACGGGAAGCTTCGCTACTGCGATCAAGGCGAGCTGCTGACCTTCGGCTGTGGGCTCAAGGGGACCTGCGGTTGGCGCGACGGCGACTTTGGCTTCGACTGCACCTTGGATGGGGCGCTGCCACCGGCGGGCACCCCGTTCCTGTGCCCCGGCGAGACCTGCGCCAGCGGCACGCCCTGCGCCAACCGCGAGTGCGGCAATGAGTGCGGGCTGGCCTGCGGGACCTGCGAGGCCGGCGAGTTTTGCGACGACTTCACGGGCCAGTGCAACGCCTGCAGCTGCGACGGCAAGACCTGCGGCGATGATGGCTGCGGCAACTCCTGTGGCGAGTGCGCCGATGGTCAGGTGTGCGATCGGGACACGCAGCAGTGCAAGGCGGACCAATGCGGGACGGTGTCCTCGTTTGGCTGCTGCAACGCGGACGAGACCGCGGTGGACTGTGTTAACGGCGAGCTGGTGGAGACCAACTGCAAGGAGTTCGGGCTCACGTGTGGTTGGAACGGCATCAACTACGGCTGCACCTACGCCCAGTTCGGGGCGCCCGGCAATGTTCCCGGCAACCCGCCGTACCAATGCCCCGGGCAGGGCTGTGCGTTCACCTGCGACGACGTTGAATGCGGCGTCGCCTGTGGGCAGGAGTGTGGGGACGGTCAGACCGACCCGTGCGGCGAGGGACAGTGGTGCGACGGGACGACCTGCAAGCCCTGCACGTGCGCTGGCGCGGAGTGCGGCGGAGATGGGTGCGGTAACCTCTGTGGCGTGTGCGCCTCCGACGAGATCTGCGACTTCTACTTCGGCAGTTGCAACAAGGACGGCTGCAACTTCACGGACTTCGTGGGCTGCTGCGACGGGCTCATCCAACACACCTGCGGCACGTTGTTCCCGTCGGCCGTGTTGTGCGCCAACAGCTGTGGCTGGGATGCGGCGGAGGGCGGCTATCGATGCGGCGGCGAGGGCGAGGACCCGTCCGGGACGTACTCGAAGACGTGTCAGGCGGTGGTGTTCCCATAGCCAGTGGACCGAAACGGGTTTTTGCTCGTTTCATGGGGGCGCCGGGAACTTCTCTGAGTGACCGGTGTCGGTCCCTATACTCGGACCATGCTGACTGGGAGGCACCCCGCATGACGCCGACAGCGACAGGCTCGACCCTTTCCGAGGTTTCCGGCTGGCGACCCACTGTGCTGCTGGGCATAGCGCTGGCGCTGGCGTGTACGGTCACGCCCTGGAACGTGCTTCAGAGCAACGGACTCAGCATGCCCGGGCACACCCTGGTGGCGGCGCAGCTGATTCTCGGGTTTGTGGTGCTGGTGTTGGCCGGCCGCGCCGAGACCCGCGCCCCCGGCCTGTCGTCGACCGCACTGGTGCTGCTGGTCATCGCAGGCACGGCGTTCACGGCGCTAGCGGACATGTCTCAGGCCCAGGCGTTCAGTCTGGAGTGGGCGGACGTTCGGGCGCTTGGCACTGCACGAGTGATGGTGGGCGGTGTCGCTGTGCTGGCGATGCTGTTCTGCGTGTCGGGCGCTATCCGGCATGACGGCGAGCGGCGCAAGCTGGAGCTCGGGCTGGCCGCGTTCTGCGGCATGGTGCTGGGTGCGGCGACGCTATGGCAGCCGCTGGCGGACCTGACGCACCCGATGCGGCCGGCGGTGGGATTGTAGCCAGGCGACAAGGCGGCCCAGTCGCCATCGTCCGTCGTTCCACCGCCTCATGCGCCGCCGACCCGCAGCCCCCAGCAACGCGCAGCGTTCGGACCGCCTTACTAGACGGAGCCGAGCCCACGTCCAGCAGCATCCCTAGAGACGTAAGCAAACCCCGCACTCAGCGCGGTTCGAATGCTGGTGTTGCGCATGAGAAAGTAAGGATGCCCCGGCTCTCCTCATGCCCAACCGACCCGCACCTTCCAGGTAGTGCGCTGAAGCTCCGTTGCAGGAGCTTTGATGGGAGGCGTTGCAGGTCCGCAGCAGGGCTCCGATGGAGTGCAGCGCAGGTCCGTCTCATCGTAGGACGATCTCATTCGCCCCCAAACCCCCCGCTGGGGGGCTTCCGCCCCCACCGTTCTCATGGGCTCAGGGCTGGTGGGGCGGCCACTACGCTCCTCCGCTCCTCCGGTCGCAAGCTCCCTCCGTCGCTCCGTCGCTCCGGGCCGTCCGACGGAGTCGGATGCGGATTGAACACGCGGCGCAGTCTTCCGGTGGTCTGATGGCCTGTCCCCGCGGCCGGAGGTCGGCTGCTTGTGCTTTCAGGGGGCTGTCGCAGGGTTTCGATGCCAGGGCGGTGGCTCCGTCGCATCGGAGGACGAGCCGGCCGGCTATTCTTGCTTAATCGGCTTGCCGTTGATGCTCATGATCGAGAATTCCACCCGGCGGTTGTTGCCGCGACCCTTGCGGGTGCTGTTCGTATCCCGGGGCCGCTCCTCGCCGTAGCCCACCGCTTCGAGGCGGTTCATGGAGATGCCCTCGTCGATCAGGAACTGGCGTACCGCCTTGGCGCGCGAGTTCGACAGGCGCTTGTTGTACCCCGCCGGGCCGCGGCTGTCGGTGTGGCCTTCGATCCGGATGCGGCTCAGCTGCCGGTTCTTGCGAATCACCTGCGCGACCTCGCGCAATAGCCCGTAACTACGGCTCTTGATCTTGGCGCGGCCGGTCCGGAAGTACACCTTCTCGGTAATCTCGATTTTCAGCCCGGTGACCTTCACGCGGCCCGACGGCTTGGGTTTGGGCTTCGGCGGCTTCTTGTCGGGGCAGCCGTCCTCGTCCTTGAAGCCGTTCTTGGTCTCCGGCTCGTTCGGGCACTTGTCGTTGGCGTCCGGGATCCCGTCCTTGTCGTTGTCGAGCTCGGGGCAGCCGTCGGTGTCCTCGAAGCCGTCCTTGTCCTCGGGCTTGAGCGGGCAGGCATCGACAGTGTCTTCGATACCGTCGTTGTCGTTGTCCTTCTCGGGGCAGCCATCGTTGTCCTGGAAGCCGTCCTTGTCCTCCGGGATGTTGGGGCAGGTGTCTTCCTTGTCGAAGATGCCGTCCTTGTCGTTGTCGTCCTCGGGGCAGCCATCCTCGTCCTCGAAGTCGTCGATGTCCTCGGGCACGGACGGGCACTGGTCATCGTTGTCCTCGATGCCGTCGCCGTCGTTGTCGCCCTCGGGACAGCCATCGTCGTCCTGGTACTTGTCGAAGTCCTCGGGTTTCTCCGGACACTTGTCGATGGCGTCGCGGATGCCGTCGCCGTCGCGGTCCAGCCGCGTCGGCGTGTAGCCGAAGCTGAAGAAGGCCCGGTACTCGGGCGATCCGGCCGCGCGGTTGAGGCCGAGTCCACCGCCGGCGGTCAGGATGAGCTCGTAGGGCAGGCGGAACTGCAGTCCGAACAGCGCGTCGATGGGGCTGCCGTTGCGGGTGTCGGCCTGCTCGTTGGTGAACGGGTTGACGTCGTTGTCCAGCTGAAAGTTCCCGTAGGCGTTCAGCAGAATCTGCATCTCGTCGACGGTGGGAATCGCCAGACCCACCGACCAGCGGAACACATCGTCGTAGACCACGCCGTTGGATACCCGGCGGGGGCGAAGCTGATAGGCGAAGTTGGCGCTCACCTGGAAGTAGTCGTTGTGGCCGTCCATGATGAGCCGCGGCTGGAAGCGCACGTTGCCGTCGCCGCGATAGGCGTCCGTGTTACCCGAAGGCACGATGATTTCGGTGGCCAGGGCCAGCCCGAAGCCGCCCGATTCCTGCCAATCAACCAGCTTTACCTTTGGGATGATGCGCATGTCGCCCGGGCTGAAGCCGTCCATGCCCAGCTGAGTCAGCCCCTCGCCGTCGCTCACGATGGCCAGCGGCATCATGATGGACAGGTTTACGTAGTCGAACAGGCCGATGGAGGCCCAGAACTCCATGAACATCTGGTCTTCGATGATCTTGGTGCCGACCTGGTCGCTGTCGTTGCTCTTGCGCAACACCAGGGGATCCTTGGCGTAGTGCAGGAACAGCCCGAAACTGGGCATCAGGTGCGGCAAGAGCCGGCTGGACACCGTGCTGAGCACGTTGTTGCCCTGGTCGGGTGCCGGCTCGAAGTGCTCGACGGACCAGTCGGTCCGCTGGGCATGGGCTTCAGGCGTAGGGCCGAGGATTGCTGCGACGAGCGTCAGCGCGGCCAGGCTTGTGGCCAGTTGGGACTTCATGGACCGGAGCTTACCGCCGTGTGGGTCTCACCGAAACTTTACGTCTGGAAATGCACGCCCCGTGCCCGAGCCCGTGCCCGTGCCCGTGCCCGAAAGATGCAGGAGCGCAGGGATGTCGGTACGCGTCGATGGGACCACCGATGAGCTGAGAGCGCCGATTGTTCCAGGATCGCGCGCCGCGGCCTCAAAGCCCTGTTTCCAACGGCCAGTGGCCTTTGGCCACTGATCGGGCACGGGCACGCGCACGGGTTTCAGGGTAGGCACGGGCACGGGTTTCAGGGCATCAGCCGGCCGCGCGTCCAGCCGCCCGCGTCACCCCGGACGTAGCGGATCCGGTCGTGCATCCGGTCGTCTCGACCCTGCCAGAACTCGATCGTCTCGGCCACGACGCGATAGCCGCCCCAGAACTCGGGGCAGGGCACCTCATCGTCGCCCTCGAAGCGGGCGTCGACCGCCTTGAACCGAGCGTCCAGGGCGTCGCGGCTCTCGATCGGAGCGCTCTGCCTGCTGGCCCATGCGCCCAGCTGGCTGCCCCGGGGCCGAGTCGCGAAGTACGCTGCGTTGGTCGCCGTATCGGTCCGGCTTACCGTTCCGGTGATGCGGATCTGACGCTGCACCTCGCGCCACCAGAACAACAGACTGGCCTTCCCCGAAGCGTCGAGTTGGGCGGCCTTGTCACTGTCGTAGTTGGTGTAGAACACGAAGCTCTCGGCGTCGTGACCTTTCAGCAGCACCATGCGCACCGCGGGCGTACCGTCCGGGGTTACGGTGGCGACTGCACAGGCGTTCGGCACGAACATGCCAGATGCGTTGGCCTGTTCGAGCCACTGGTCGAACAGCGCAAGCGGGTTGTCCGGCGCCTCGTGGTCGTGAAGCGTCGGGGCCGCAGGTGTACCCGTCATGGGACTTGAGCCTTTGTCCTGGTGGACTACTGGAGTCGGGCGATGACCTCAGCCTCGAAGTCGGCGTCCACACCGCCGGTGGCGTTGATCAGCTCCATGGTGTTGGCGTCGATGAGGTACTGGTGGGGCAGCGCCGTCGAGTGCTGCTCGATCTTGGAGTAGACGTTGAGGAAGTTGAGGTCGCGCGTGACCGGGAAGGTCACGCCCTTATCCTCGACGAACGCCTCGGCGAACTCGAAGGACGGCGGGGCACCCTTGGTGTCCTCACCCAGCACCCAGAGGATCTCCAGGCCCTGGTCCTTGTACTGCTCGTAGATGGGCTGCAGTTTCGGGGCCAGCGCCTCGCACGCCCCGCACCAGCCGGTGCCCAGCACGACCCAGACGACCTTCTTGTCGTATCCGCAGTTGGCGTGCAGGTCGTAACGCTCGCCGGTAAACAGAGCGAGCGTGATGTTGTCGATGGTGTTGCCGATCTTCTTGCCGAAGTTGGACTCGTCGATGTTGCAGTCGGGGCCCAGGGTGTAGGGGCCGCTGTTGGTCGTCTCCTGGGAGACGCTCACATCGTCGGTGGGAGGCGTCGTCCCCGGCGTCGTCGAGTCGCCATCATCGCAGGCGGACAGGGCGGTGACGGCGGCGAGCAGGAGGGCTGCCAGAAGGGAGTTGGCGCGCAACATTTGGACGTCCTCGACACAAAATTGGGTTGGAAGACGCGTAGTCTACTCCCGCCGCTCCGGCAAGCTCAAATCCTTTAGAGGGGGACGGCGAACGGTTATTGAGGCGTTCCGACGAGCTTGCTAGGCTGCGCCTTTGAATCCACCCCCAGTTCGTCCGAGGGAGAACGTCGATGCTGCGGACTTTCATGGCGCTCGCTGCCGCCGCCACCCTGCTCGCAGGCTGCCCCGAAAACGAGGAGCCCGCCGAGTGCACCCCGACCGCTGGGCAGTGCCCGAACTATTGCACCTCGGGCACCGGCGTCGAGGGCGAGTCCTGCGGCGGCCCCAATGACTGCGGTTGCGGGCTGGCCTGCATCAGCAACAGCTGCACGCCATATAGCGGCGCCAACGCCAACTGCGAGTGCCCGGCGCCTCCCCAGCCTGACGCTACCGGCGACAGCACGGGCGGTCCGGACGGCTCTGCGCCTGACAGCGGTCCGGTGACGCCACCCTGGGACGAGAACTGCGACAAGGCGGTCACTGGCGCCGACTGCAATCCCTACTGCCAGGCCGGCTGCGACGAGCCCGACCGTCACTGCGTGTTCTCGGCCAGCAACTTCGAGTGCCGCGCCATCGGTGCGGGCGCCATCGGCGAGGAGTGTGCCGACAGCACCAACTGCGCCGAGGGCCTGAGCTGCTTCAGCCTCAACGACGAGCCCACCAACACCTGCCGCAAGCCGTGCATCAACGAGAACGACTGCCCGGGTGACCGCCCCTGCAACCTCAACGTGAACTTCCCCGACTTCTCCGCCTCGTTCTGTGGCCTGCCCTCGGTGGGCTGCAACCCGTTCCAGGACGCCGAGACCGCCTGCGGGCCGGGTAACGCCTGCTACTACGGCAACCAGGCGACCCAGTGCTCCACCGCGGGCGTGGCGCCTGCCGGCACCGATTGTTATGGCCAGCCTTTCGACCTGTGTGCGTCGGGGCTTCAGTGCGTAGTCGAGTGCCAGGAGGCCTGCTCCACCGATGATGCGGGCGCCGACGAGCCCAAGTGCTCGGCGGTCTGCGGCGGTGCCGACAACATCCTCGAGGTCAGCGCCGAGAACAGCCTCGGCGTGTGCCTGACGGCGACGGTCCCCGCCACCTGCGACATCTGGGCCCAGACCGGCTGCCAGGGCGGGGAAGGGTGCTACCGCGTGACCGGCGGCATCGCTTGCCTCAGCGCCGGCGACACCGCCATCGGCGAAGCCTGCGAGTTCACCAATGACTGTGTCCCGGGCGCCGTCTGCGTCAGCAGCCAGTGCCAGGACCTGTGCGACGCGACCGAGAACGCCACCGGCCCCAACGCCTGCGACACCAAGTGCCAGAGCTCCAACAACCTGACCCCGGTGGTCTGGGGCTTCGGCATCTGTACCGACGCCGAGCCCGCCGACCCCTGTGACTTCTGGGCCCAGGATTGCGCCGACGCCGGTCAGACCTGCTACCAGCTGCAGAACGGCGCCAGCTGCCTGGCCACTGGCGGAAGCGCCGCCAAGGACGCCGCCTGCTCGGGCGTTACTGACTGCGCTCCCGGGCTCATCTGCAGCGGCAACGTCTGCCGCGAGCCGTGCCACACGTCGGACTTCCCCCCGTCGGGCGCGCCGTCCTGCCCGCAGACGTGCGGCGCCGCGGGCTACAGCCCCATCAGCGTCGAAAACCAGATCGCCTACTGCAACGAGTAGCGGCGCTACGGCCTGGCGACGACGACCTGAAGCGGGGAGCGTGAGGTAAACGCGCCCCGTTCGAAGTCGCCATAGCGCGCTTCGACCTCGAAGCCGTTGTACCCGAGGAGCGCCAGGAGCTCCTCCGGGAACAGCGCGCGAAGATCGGCGCTTGCGACGAAGAAGTCGCGGCGCTCCTGGTCCGAGAAGTACAGCACGCCCCGAGAGCGCTGGGTGGCGTGGTCGTAGTTCAAGGCCTCCTCGACGAGGAGGTCCGGGGCATCGAGCATGATGAATCGTGCGTGTGGCGGTCGGGCGTAGGAGTGCACATCGGGGTTCACCACCGACAGCACCAGGCGTCCGCCGGGCTTCAGAACGCGGCGTGCTTGGGCGAGGAAGGCCTCCTGCTGTGGCCGCTCGTGCAGGTGAAGGAACGAGTTCAGCGTGCAGAAGGCCAGGTCGAACGCGTCGTCGTCGAGCGGCGGCGCGCACATGTCGCCTTCGACCCAGGTGACGCCAGCCCCGCTGTCCCGGGCGACTGCGAGCATGCCCGCAGACAGGTCCAGGCCGGTCACGGCGAACCGGCCGCCCCCCGCCTCGGCGAGAGGGACCGCGACCCGCCCGGTGCCACAGGCGAGCTCCAGGAGCTGGCCGTTCGCGGGCGCCAGCGACAGGAAGAACGCGACCTCCGGGTCGTCCTGCGTCAGCCGTGGACACAGACGGTCGTAGAGGTCGGGACGCTCATAGAGGCTGGACACCATACTCATACTCTACCCCACGCTCACGCTGCGCCGACGCTGGCTCGCAGCAGCCGCATCAGGTCCTCGGTGCTCAGGCCCGAGGCTGTTCCGGTTCCCGCCAGGAGCCCGCCGACCAGCTCGCGCTTGTCGTCTTGCATGGACAGGATGGCCTCCTCGATGGTGCCAGACGCGACCAGCCGGTAGACCGTCACCGGGCGCTCCTGGCCGATGCGGTGCGCGCGATCCGTGGCCTGGTCCTCCACGGCGGGGTTCCACCAGGGGTCGAGGTGGATGACGTAATCCGCCGCCGTCAGGTTCAGGCCCGTGCCGCCGGCCTTGAGCGACAGCAGGAACGCATCCGCCTGTCCCGCCTGGAACCGGTCCACCTCGTCGCGACGCGCGTCGGCTCGTGTGGAGCCATCCAGGTAGCAGTACCGGAGTCCCTCCTCGTCCAGCATCTGCCGCACCAGCGCGAGCAGTCCCGTGAATTGGCTGAACACCAGCGCGCGATGGTCCGAGTCCCTCAGCTCCACCAGCAGGTCCCGCAGCACCTTGAGCTTCGATGAACCGGTCCGGCTCTCGGGGTCCACCAGGCGCGGGTGACACGCCAGCTGCCGCAGCCGCGTCATGGCGGTGAGCAGCCGGATGGCCTTCTTCGACGGGTCGCCGCTGCTCTCGACCAGCTCCGCCTCCGCCGCAGCCCGGACCTGCTGGTAGCGGGTCTGCTCGGCCGCGCTCAGGCTGACCTCCACGGTGATATCGGTTCGAGGTGGAAGCTCGGCAGCCACCTCAGACTTCAGCCGCCGCAGCACGAACGGTCGGACGATCGAGGCGAGCAGCGCTCGGCGGTCGGCGTCGCCGTTGCGCTCGATGGGGCCCGCGAACCGTTTGTGAAAGGCCTCTCTGCCGCCAAGTAGCCCAGGAGCGACGGCGTTGAACAGACTCCACAGGTCGGTGGTGCGGTTCTCTACTGGAGTGCCTGTCAGCGCGACCTTCACGCCGGCCGACAGCTTGAAGATGGCCTTGGCGCGCTTGGTCGACGGGTTCTTGATGGCCTGGGCTTCATCCAGGATCACCGTTCCAAGGGCGGTCTCGCCCAGCTGCTCGTGGTAGCGGGCGACAAGGTCGTAGCTGGTGACCACGACGTCGCCGGTGGAGAGGCCGTCGAGGACGTCGAGACTGGCCTTGCCTTTGAACGACCGCATCGAAAGCGCCGGAGCAAAGCGCTCGGCCTCGCGGACCCAGTTGAATCCCAGCGACGTCGGCGCGACCACCAGCGCCGGGCCCTCGTCCGCGCGGTGGAGGAGGAGCGCCAGCGCCTGGAGGGTCTTGCCGAGACCCATGTCGTCGGCGAGGACGGCTCCAGAGCCCCAGGACGTGAGGCGTGCGAGCCACTGGAAACCCTCCAGCTGGTACGGCCGCAACGAGGCGTTCAATCCCGCCGGGACTTCAGGCTCGCTTTGGGACGCGCTGTCGACCCGCTTGAGCAGCTCGGACCAGGAAGCCGGGCCGGAGATCGTCGCGCCGTGCTCGCGCAGCTCGTCGACGAGGGGCGCCGCGAACATCGCTATCTCCGCGTCCTCGCCCGCCTTGCCGCCGGGCTGCGCGACCTCTGCCAGCGGCGTCAGCTCGCGGCGCAACGCGGCGTCGAGCGCGACCCACTGGCCATCGCCCAGGGCGACGAAGCGCTGCCGATCCCGAAGCGCCTCAAGCAGGTGACTCAGCGGCAGCGTGACCCCATCCACGGTTAGCCCGCCACGCAGCGCGAACCACTTGCGCTTCTTCCGAGGCTCCAGCTTGAGGTCGTCGAACCCCGCCTTGCGGCTGACGACCCGCCTCTTCGCGCCAGCCCACTGGACCAGCACGGCCGCCGAGCTGTCGGCGGCCATGGCCTGCAACGTCGCCACGAGGTCGAGGGCCCGCTCCAGCTCACCGACGCTCCAACACAGCGGGATGTCCCCGATGTGGACGTCCTTGTCCGAGAGCCCCAAGGACCCCACCAGCTCTCGGGCCCGACGACGTTCGGCGTCGAGGTCACGAACTACAACCGCCACCTGCCCATCGTTTTCGATGAACAGCTGCGCTGGGCCGTCGCCTGGCAGCAGTGGCTGGAGGTCAGCCCGTGGACGGACCCTGAGCGTCAGCGTCATGCGCTCGGCGTCATCCAGGTCCAACCGGACGAGCAAGCGGTCGTCGGCGGGGAGGCGTCGTGTGTCGGTCTCAGCGCCGTCGCCGTTGTCTTCCAGCCGCACCGGCACGCGGCGGCTCAGCGCCGGCAGCCGCGCCACAAGCGCGGGCACGGCCTCCTGAGGGACTGCTGGCGCTCGCCCGTCCAACGAATCCAGCAGGCGCCAGAAGTCCTCTGTGGGGCGAGCCAGCCGTATCTTGGCGTTGGCGGCGTCCCACCAGGCGACCACGTCGCCGAAGCGGCAGGCGGCCAGCACCTCCGAAGCCTCCTTGGGCGTGAAGCGGACGTCGCCGAACGTCACACCAAGCCGGACTCCGCCCTGTTCAGGGATCACCGTGAGCTCGAGGGGGGCGCGGCGCACAGGAACAGGCGCCTTCGCCGCAGGCGTGGGGAACACCCGGGGGTGTCCCGCCAGCTCCCAGAGGGCTTCGCCACGGATCCAGTCGCTGGCGTGGGAGCTGTATCCGCCGAGCCCCAGGATGCTCGCGACGCGCTGGTCGGTCCGGAGGTCCGAGTGCCGCACCAGCTCGCGCACGTTCTCACGCTGGGTGCGTCGCAACATCCAGCTCTTGCCGCGCGCGTTGGGCCGGCACGTCACGGGCTCCAGGGGCTCATAGCGGTCGTCCCTGAGCCGCCAGCCCAGCTGAGCGGGGCCTCCCCGATACTCGATGGGTGGCGGTTCGGCGTGAGCGACGGCCTCGAGCGCGTCCACCAGTCGTTGCCAGCCAGGTTTGCCCAGCACGGCCTCCAGCTCTGGAAGGGTGTCCAGTGCCAGTGCTTCCAGCGCCAGGCACACCGCTGCGGCCGCAGTCGGGCAGGGGCCTTCGCGCTCGCAGCCGCACGTCACCGAGGCCTCGAGCTGGTCGTCACCGAGCACCACCACGACGTCGGTGCTGCGCGCGTAGTAGTAGCCACGCCCATAGCAGGGTGTTGGGCGATGAAGCACGAAGCGCAGGGCCGGCGGGTCGGTCTCCACCTCGGGGGGCGCGACAAAGCACTGCTCCCGCGTGTCGAGCGGCAGCGGGAAGGTCTCCTCCATTAACCTGCGGCGGAGGGCGTCGAGGCGTTCGAACGCTGCGATCGCGCCTGGCGAGTCGGGGCTGGGGAGCTCGGCGAGCCTGGCATCCTCCTGCGCGACCTCGCGTAGATGTGTCGCGGTCGCGGCGAGCACCTCCAGCAGCGCGTAGCGCACGTGGAGAGGCACCAGAGACACCCCGTTGCCGCGGCCGGAGGTGGCCATCGGAGCGGTGAGCGTGGCCTCGACGGTCCCCAGGGTCACCGCGCCATAGGCGTCCAGGCCCGCGCCCTCGAGGACCTCGTCGGGGCGGGCGGCGAGCACTCCCAGCATCCGGCGCTCTGCAGCCCAGCGCCGCAGGTCCTGCGCCGTCATGCCGACGGAGAGCCCCACCGCGGCCAGGCGCTCCTGCTGCTCCTCGCGGGGGTGGCCATCGGCAGTCACCCAACCTGACGCAACGCCCAACACCAGGGCGGCGATGTGGCGACAGTGCCTGGAACGAGGTCTGCAACCGCAGCTGAGCCGCATCGAGCCGTTGCGCTCATCGGCGCTGATGTCGACGAGAAAAGCGCGACCGAAGTCGCGGACAAAGCCGGTCAAGCGGCCATCCGACTCCCAGGCGGCATCGGCGACGGCATTCTGTTTCGCCAGCTTGCGCCCGATCTGAACCTGTTTGGGGTCGATCCACTTGCCGGGTCGCTGGACAAGCCATTGGAGGGGAAGGGGGAACTCGGCGAGCCCCGGCTGTGGACGGTGAGCGTTCGGCATGTTCATCGGAGCGGGGAGGTAGGACCGAACGAATGCTCGGTCAACCGCCGCCAGAGGATTCTTTTGACGCGTTCCATGATAGAACACCCGTGTGACCCTGCCACCGTTGCTGCCGGCCCTGAGCCTCGTCTTCTTCACAGCTTGCGGCCAGGCTGAGCACGGCGCCGACCTCGAACCTGAGCCTGCAACGGCGGTGAAGTCACTCAGCCAGCCGGGCGATGGTCCTGCCCTGGAAGCTGCGCGCGGGCCTTCATTCAACCTGCTTGCTGGTGTCGTCCGCTGGCTCGCCATCGGCGGCGGTTCCTCGCCATCGCTCAATCAAGTCAGCATCGAGGCGGACCTCGGGTTGGCCCAGAAGGTCTTCGGACCGGGCGGATACACACTCTTCGCCGGCGGGCCTGGGGCCTCCGGGGTCCAGGTCAAAGACGCCGCCCGACGTGGCGACCCGCTGGTGAACCTGCTGGGCGACATCTTCGCGCCGCGAGCTGGCCGGGACACCCACTACCGTCGGACCACCCTGACCCCGAATGGGCCGGCTACCGGCCCGCGCGTGTTCGACGCGCTTGCCAAGGCTCTGGCGCAGGACACCAAGACCCCGCTGACGCTATTCGTTTCGGCGCATGGCGACCAGGGAAAGGTGGCCGACGACAACGCGGTGTTGCTCTGGGGCGGCTACGATCTGCGGCCGCCCGATATCGCCAAGGAGCTGGCCCGCAAGCCGACGGGCCGACCGTTGCAGCTGGTCATGACGTCCTGCTTCTCTGGCGGTTTCGCCGAGGTCATCTTCAAGGACGCCGTGTCGGAGCGGGGCGCTCCACCGGGGCCGCCACGTGCCTGCGGATTGTTCGCGGCGCCGTGGGACCGGGAGTCCACGGGCTGCGACCCGGACCCGGTTCGGCGCCATCACGATGGGTATGGGCTCCACTTCCTGCAGGCGCTGAAGGGCCTCGACAAGCTCGGCAAGCCCCTGCCCGACGGCGGCGACCTGGACCGGGATGGCAAGGTCTCCTTGCTGGAGGCACACACGCGGGTCCGCGTCGCGGGGAAGGGGATGGACCTGCCGACGACGACGTCGGAGCGCTGGTTACGCTACGTGAACCCGCCCGTCGGACCCGAAGCAGAGGTGGCTTTGCCCGAGGAAGAAGCGGTGATCGCCGCGCTGAAGAGACGGCTGAAGGTCAGTGACCCGACAGAGAAGCTGGCTGCCCGAAAGGCATCCATCGCCATGATGGAGCGCCGTTACAAGCAGGCGACGCGGGCCGAACAGGACACCTACCTGGATGTGGCGGGTGAGCTGCTGGCCCGGTGGCCGGTGCTGGACGATGCGTGGCATCCGGACTTCGCGCCGACGGTCGCTGCAGAGCGACAGGCGATCCTTGCGTTCTTCAAGACGTCGAAGGCCTACCGACGCCATCTGTCTGCCAGGTCGGTGGTCGACGAGATCGGCCGCGAGCTGGACGCGGCTCAGGTGGATACAGCGACCTGGGAGCGCCTCGCTCGGGCGCTGAAGACGCGGTTGTTGGCGCGGCGCCTGAAAGCGAAGGGTGGACCCGACTGGGAGCGCTACGCCGCCTTGCTGGCGTGTGAGCGCTCACCGCCACCGGGTACACGGTAGAAGTGCGCGGAGATGCGGTGAGGGATGCCGAACCGGTCCGGCGCGATGCGGGCAAGAAGATCGGTATGCGCCGCGTCGAAGCGCGCGACGCCTTCCGCGTTCAGCGTCGCACCGATGGGGCGTGATGCGCGGATGCGGCCGCGCCAGCTCTCGTGCGTGAACGGCAGGTTCTCGTCGTAGACGAAGTGTCCTGTCGGTTCGAGAGGCTCGGTACCCTTGAGGACCCTGGGGATGGAACCGTCCCAGCCGCCGCTGGACCAGCTCGGCGTGTGCTGGAGGATCAGCGCTTCGGTCGCCCGCACGATCTCGGACGCCGGAGGGAGCCAGGACAGGTGCATGATGGCCAGCACCCCAGCGGGTCTAAGCAGTCGTCCGATGTCGGTGATGACTTTGGTGTGGTCGAAGTATCCCCAGCACTGGCTGGCGGTCACCGCGTCGAAGAACCCTCCCGCCAGGCCCGAATCCTCCGCCGGCGCGACCCGGCAGGTGACTTCGAGTCCGAGGGCCTGTGCCCGTTGCTGGGCCATGGCGACCTGGCCAGGGGCGATGTCGGTGGCCCAGACGCGGGCCCCGCGAGCGGCCAGCGAGGTGGCGACGAAGCCCGTGCCGGTGCCGATGTCGAGCACCTTCTGGTGGGCGCGTCCGACGCCAAAAGCGGCCAGCCGCTGGTAGAAGCTGGTCGGGTAGTCCGGTCGCCAGCGCGCGTAGTCGTTGGCGGTGTGGCTCCAGTCGGGGCTGGCCTCGGCGGAAGTGAGTCCAAAGGTCATGCGGTCTCCTTATGTCGATCGACATTGATTGATGGGTCGATGGAGATGCAGTAAGTCTCGACACGTGCAGGGTAAATCTCGATTCGACAATCGACGTTGGATGACGGCCGCCGAGGTCGTCGACGTGCTTGGCGTGAAGCGGGCCAGCGTCTACACGTATGTCAGCCGCGGGTGGCTGCAGGCGGTGCCCAACCCGGAGGGGCGCGGCAGCCTCTACGATCGGGGCGACGTCGAGAGGTTGAAGCTGCGTGCCCGGGCGCGGTCGGGCCACGGCCCGGTCGCGGCGGAGGCGATGCGCTGGGGTGAGCCCATCGTCGAGACCCGCATCTCCACAGTTCGGGACGGCCAACTCGTCTACCGAGGTCGTGAGCTGACAGCCCTCCTGGATGCGGGCTGGGGCTTTGAGCAGGTGTGTGAGTGGCTGTGGGCCAGCGGGGATGCGTCAGCGCCCGCCTGGAGGCTTCCGCGGGGCGCGATGAGGGAGGGCGTGGACCCTCTGCTGGGATGGGTCGAACAGCTGCTCGAGCTGGCGCGAGCCGACTCGGGTCGGCACGCGGCGCGGCGAGAGGCGGAGCTGGCAAGGGCGCGGGGCATCATCGGGCTGCTGGGCGCGGGGTTGCCCGAGGACCGGCTGGTCGACGAGGCGCTGATCTGCTGCGCCGACCATGAGCTGAACGCGTCGGCGTTCGCGGCGCGGGTGGCGGCGGCGACGGGGGCGGACCTGTATGCGTGTCTGATGGCGGCGTTGGCGACGTTCAGCGGGCCTCGGCATGGGTCGGCGAGCCTGAGGGTGGAGGCATTGGTCGACGAGGCGCTGGCCCGTGGCGATGCCCGACGAGCCGTGGAGGAACGGTTGAGCCGCGGGGACGGGCTGCCCGGGGTGGGGCACACGCTCTATCCGGCCGGAGATCCGCGGGCGAAGTGGTTGCTCGCAGCGGCGCGGCGGAGGGGAGGGGGAGGGCGGCGCTTGGCGGTCCTGTTCGAGCTGGTGGAGGCGATCGAGCAGCTGGGGCATCCGCCGCCGAACCTGGATATGGGGCTGGTGGCGGTCGCGTATGCGCTGGCGCTGCCATCGGGTGCCGGGCGGCAGCTGTTCGCAGTAGGTCGGCTCGTCGGGTGGGTCGCGCACGTCTTGGAGCAGCGGGAGGCACCGGGATTGATTCGGCCAAGGGCGCGGTACGTGGGGGAGTGACTCTCACCACCTCCACGATGCGCCTGGCTAGAGCGCGCTGGGTCCCCTGACCCCTGTCACCACCTGCACGATGCCGCCAGGCTAGAGCGCGCCGGGTCCCCTGCCGCAGGTGCCGAAGCGTACGAGGACGCCAGCTTGATGAGCGGCGCCAGCCGTCCCCCTGTCACCACCTGCACGATGCCGCCTGGCTAGAGCGCCCCGGGTCCCCTGCCGCAGGTGCCGAAGCGTACGA
>JGI12316J15309_10006160_pt1 | contig 104961 bp, 105 predicted proteins | sample MarCyaLeptolynsp_FD_15309 | JGI IMG/M metagenome (IMG submission 15309)
CTGGCCGCCATTTCCAAGGCCGGCCATCCAGCGCTCTCCGTTCTGCAATGTCCCGAGCCACCAGTGAAAGCCATAGGAGATAGTATCTGTAACCCCGGCCTGGACGACAAAAGACGTGTCGAGCCAGGCCTGCGATACGATCCGGGTATCGTGCCACCGACCTTTGTTGAGGATGAGTTGGCCGATCCTGGCAAGATCGGCGGCACGCAACCGAAGGCCGGATGCAGCCGTCGGCACGCCGTCCGAGCCGGTCAGCCATTCGATGTCGTCGATGCCGAGTGGGGTGAACAGGCTGTCGCGGGCATATTCCGGCAACGGCTGGCCCGTGCCGCGCGCGATGAGATGGGCGAGAATCGTGGTCGCGCCGCCATTGTAACACCAGCTTTCTCCGGGCGCTGAAACCGACTTCTGTTCAAGCACATAACGACAGCGGTCCGGCGCGCGATGCATCGCAGTTTCGCTGTTGCGGCGGTCGGTGTAGGGCAGGCTTTCGTCCCAATCCAGCCCGAGCGTCATCGACAGGGCATGGGCGATGTTCATTTGCCTGCGTCTCGTGTCGTGGAAGAGATCGGCATAATCGGGCAAGACGTCCTTCAGGAGTGTTTCGAGACCCGGAACCTTGCCTTCGTCAAGGGCGACCCCGTAGAGAAGCCCGACCACATTCTTGGCGATCGAGCGAATGTCATGCCGTGTCTCCGGGCTGTGATCGATTCGTCCCAGCGGGTTTCCGTCGCATTCGTCTTTGCCCGCAAGGTGGCGTTCAAAAACCAGCTTGCCATGACGAATGATTACGACTGAGTGCAGGTTCTCATAGTGACCTTGCCGACATCTGGTCGCCAGCATTTCAATTGGCCTGGGGTTGAATCCGGCCTGTTCCGGCGAGACACTGTCCCATGGGGATGGATGTCGTGATTCCGTTTGCTTGGGTGAACGGGACACCGGGAAACCTCAATCGCAGCGGGCACGCGTTACGAACACCGGGACGAGCGCGGCGGTTTCAAATCTTGCGGAACAGATTAGCGCATGCTGGCGAAAATCACATCTACCAGAACGGAAACCGGCATGCGCCAGGCGTCGCGTTGATTATAATTGCCGGCAAAAATCACGACAGCAAGGTCAAAACCCGGATAAACGACGAGCCGTTGTCCGCCGTTGCCGAAACCCGCCATCCAGCGATCGCCGTTGCGCAACCGTCCAAGCCACCAGTGGCGGCCATATTCGATCTGGCCGTCCACCCGTGCCTGCGCTTCGAACGATGCATCGAGCCAGGCTTCAGGAACAATCTGCCTGCCATTCCAACGGCCGCGATTGAGAATGAGCTGCCCGACTTTAGCGAGATCCGATGCGCGCATTCGCAGGCCGGATGCCGCTGCCGGTTCGCCATTGGACCCGGCGACCCATTCCACATCCGTAATACCCAAGGGACCAAACAGGCGATCGCGGGCAAAATCGAGAAGAGGTTGGTCGACGCCCTGCGAAACCAGATGCGCCAGGATCGCCGTTGCCCCGCCATTGTAGCGCCAGCGTTCACCTGGCTTCTCGACAAACGGCCGCTCCAGAACATAGCGATACCGGTCCGGCGCGTATTCCATGGCGATTTCGCTGTTGCGCGGATCGGTATAGGGGAGGTCCTCGTTCCATTCCAGACCGAGTTTCATGGAAAGAACGTCGGAGATGGTGATCTTTCGCCGCTCCGGGTCCCTGGCGAGATCTTCATAGCGTGGAAATTGCGCGATCACGGGTGCATCCAGGTCCGGAACCTTGCCGTCATACAAGGCGATGCCGTAGAGCAGTCCGACAATGCTTTTGGAGACCGAACGCAGATCGTGCTTACGGTCCGGCGCGTGCTGGACAATTCCGAGATTGTCGCCCCAGCGTTCGTCCGCCCCTTTAAAATGCCGTTCCAGCACCAGCTTTCCATCTCGGATGACCACGACCGAATGCAGGTTTTCATATTTGCCATCGGCAAATCCCTGATCCAGAAGGTCGCCCATGTTGGCCGCGAACCCGGCTGTTTCCGGGGCCACCTTCTCAAACGATTCTGCTCTTGCTGATTGCTGTGATGACATTGCGATGAAGAACCCTCCGGCTGTGACGGTCAACATCCGGACGAAGGCCTGTATGGCGCCGCTCATAATTGCAATCCTTTTGCCTGATCATCCTGATGTGGGGTGGCAAATCAGGCATTCAACCGGCTGAACGGCGCTTGCGCAGTGCGGCACAGACAAGGGCGGCGGCCGCTATCTGCCCCAGGAGCACGGCGGGCCAGATCTTGGCGATATTCGGATCAATCCATTTTTGCGGCCCCAGCGAAAGCAGAGCCAGGAAACACGCCAGAATTGCTAGGATGGTTCCGGCCATCGAACCGGTCGGTCCGAGCACGAGGGCTGCCGCGGCCACCGCTATAGAGGTTCCGAGAAAGGGTCCAAGCGCAAACGGAGCGATGGCAAGCGGCGGGTGCGGCACGGTCTGGGTGAACAGGGCACCGAGCATCGTGGCCTGAAGCACGATGAGTACGACAAGCGCGGCCTGTGACACGGATTTCTCAGGTGGCATGGCAGCAATCCTTTCCGTAATGAAGTGTACGTATTTGACAAATCCGTAATCTTATGTACGGTTATTGTCAAGCCTGTCGAAGGCCAATTGTGCAATAGGCTTCCGCCAGATCAGGGGAACATCATGCGTCCGGAAAAGCAGGCGGAAAGGCGCCGTGACATAGAGGCCGCCGCCCATGCTTTGCTGGCGGAAAAGGGCTATCGCGGGACGTCGATGCTGGCGATCGCCAAACGGGCAGGGGCTTCCAACGAAACTCTATACAAGTGGTACGGAAGCAAACATGATCTGTTCCGGTCGATGGTCGAGGCCAATGCCCGCGAGGTGACGGACGTTCTGCGCGACGGTCTGAGCGGTCACGGTGATCCGATGGAGATTCTGCGCCAGATCAGCCCGCGCTTGCTTCGGCTCCTGGTGAGTGAAAAAGCTGTCTCCCTCAACCGTGCTGCCGTTGCCGATGCGTCAGAGACCGGCGAATTGGGGTGCACGCTGGCGGAAGCGGGGCGCGAGACGGTTATGCCTCTGATCGCAAGTGCATTTGCCCGAGCGAGAGCCGAAGGCATTCTCGACTATGCGGAGCGCGACGATATTGCCGGAACCTATATTGGTTTGCTGATCGGGGATCTGCAGATCCGGCGGGCAATCGGTGTCCTTCAACCGCTGTCGGAACCCGAAATCCTGGATCGTGCCAACCGCGCCCTGCGATTGATCGAAAGCGCATTTGGGGTTCGTTGAACAGGCCGCCGTATTCGCGGGCGGGCTACGGGATAGCGTTCCCGTCCGTTCCAAACAATGTGTCGGCGAATTTCGGATAGGGGTCTGCGATGATCGGGGCGACCCTGTGGCGGATCGTTTCCAGGTCAGCGGGCGACGGACCCGCGGTCTCGGGGACGTGCTCGGGGCAGTCGAAATCAAACCCGGTATTGTCGCGCACTTCTTCAACACTGTGTCCGGCGTGCACAGAGTGCAGACGAAAACGACCGGTGGCGCGGTCGAACATCATCACGCACAGACCGGTGACCAGCGCGTACGGACCGCCCGGGCGCACGACATCGGGCGGGCTGATGCCGGGCGAACTTATGAAATTGACCTTCGGGACAAAGATCCTGCGGGTATGCTCCTGTCGAAACAGGATGACCCTTGGCACTGTGAAATAGAGAAAGGCCGATCCGAATGCACCGGACCAACGGACGTCAAATTCCGGATAGTCGCCGATCCCGGTGAGGTTGATGTTTGCCTGACCGTCTATCTGGCCGCCGGAAAGAAAGAACGCATCGATGCGTCCCTGCGCTGCGCTGTCGAAGAGATCAACGCCGCCATTGGACCGGTAGCGCGGAAGGGCGCTTCCGATGATAGAGACCTTCGCGCCCGTCCGCGTGGATGCCAGAAGCGCCGCGGATCCGGGGATCGGGGACAGGACACCGACCGCAATGTGTCGACAATCGTCGAGCAGGCCGGCAATCGTATGGATCAGCAGTTCCTCTGGACGGCAGGAATGCGGTGAGGTCATGCAACTGGGTCCAGCGTCGCCTTGATCGGAACCTCGGTTCCGACCGTCTCCTGCAGATAGCGTTGAAAGCCTTCGCTGGTCCGGGCCTGTTTGGCGTAGGATGCGATATGGTCGCTTGCCTCTTCATAAAGTTCCGGCATGGCGTTTGGCCACGCACCGCCTGAAGCCGGCGCAATCGCATCAATATAAAGCCCCGACAGCGCGCCGGGAGCAAGGACAGGGTCCGCGGCAATCGGTTCCTCGGTTATGGCCTCGGCAGTTGCCAGGGTTTTTCGGGCAGCGCCGGCGAGCATGCGGGTTTCCGCCCGGTTGGCAATATGGACATCGCCGTCGCGGTCGGCGCGCGCCACATGGATAAGCGCAAAATCCGGTCTGATCGCCGGCAGGACGACAATCTTGTCGCCGGGCGCATAGGGATTTTCTATGACCTTGTAGTCCGACCGGTTCGCCAGGATATCGCTGCCCAGAAGACCGCGCATGGGCATGAAGGGTATTCCTTTTTCCCCGGCTTGCAGGGCCGAATAGACGGCAGGGCAGGTCGAATCGCGAATGGCGAGCGCTCCCGAACGGATGGCGGTGACAAAATTTGGCGCCGGGCCAAATTCGCCGAGCGAAATTCCCGACGTCTCGACACTGGCGACGCAGCCGGCTCCGATCAGCAGATCGGCCGCGAGATCGCCGGTCGGAACCGTGATCAGATGGAGATCGCGAACGTTTTTCCGGATGAGCGCCCGGACGATCTCCAAGGGCGCCGCGGGACCGCGCAGAAAGGCAATCGATGCGCCATCGGGGATCGCCTCGACCAGGGCGTCCGCGGACACGGGAAATTGAGGGAACATGGATCAAGTCCGTGAGTTGTTCAGAGATTTCGGGGCAATCTTCAGGTTCCCATAGAATAGTGTCAAGGCGAAAGCGGGCGAATGGGACGCGACAGATTGGGTAGAGGTTTGTTACGGCTCCTTGCGATCGGCGTCGATGATCGCACGTAGGGCGGTTTGCAGAATATGCATGTCAGACTGACCGATCGCCTGCAAATAGTCGCGTTCAATCGTCCGCTTGATCTCATTGGCGACGCCCAGGGCCATAAATCCCCGGTCGGTGAAGCGCACCATTTTTCGCCGGGCGTCGCCGGAATCCGCGACCCGCTCAAGCACCCCATCTTCAACCAGATCGTCGAGATGTTGCTGAACCGCTTGCTTGCTCATGCCTGCCAGGCGCGCGAGTTCAGACTGGGCAATCCCGTCATGGCCAATATGCTGGATCAAGGCACCGCGGGCTTCGGCGTACCAATCGAACCCCTTTTTCACCATTTCCTGCGTGAAACGCATTTTCCAGGCGCGGGCCGCACGGGAAAGATCCCACCCGATATGCTCGATGAGTTCCGGTTTGGGTCCTTTCGCTGTCATGGTTCTCCCTTTAACGTCAAGTAGCTTGACGATATCGATCATATGCCTTATTGGTCAAGTAACTTGACGAATATAGAGGGCATGCCTGTGATGAACAAGCGCAATTTCGTGAACATGGCGCTTGCGGTGGTCGGTGGTGTTCCGCTGTTCGCGCAACACAAGGCGGCGCTGTCAGATGACCGTCGCACGATCGCGGACGACGGCGTCAGGTTCAGTTGGCATCATCAGGGCGGCAGATTGCGCGGAACGCTGTCCGCGCCAACTACGGGATGGATTGCGGTCGGTTTCAATGAGGTGCGATCTCTGCGAAACACCTGGTTTGTAATCGCGTCGGTTGCCTCCAGGCCGCTGCGCGTCGAAGAGCATATCGCACTGGTGCCTGATCATCGCAACATTTCAGATCTTGGAATAACACCGAGTATCGATCATGTCAGCGGCATCTACCGGGAGGGCTGGTCGCAGCTGGAATTCTCGCTACCGCATACATTGCCCAAACGCCCGGCATTGCGCCTTGCCCCGGGTACAAAGAGTTACATGATGTTGGCCTGGTCGCGGGCACCGGAATTCGATCACCATTCGGCTTGGCGCCGACATTATGATATCGATCTTTGATGTCAGTTCCCGCCTTCAAATGAATTTCCGAAACATCTTGGTCTGATCAAACAGGTCTTCCAGGGATTTCATCCGGTCCCTTGTGTCATCCCATGTCTCTGTCTGCACAGCAGCGATGATGGTCTCGATTATGAACATCGTGACCACGGATGAATCCCATGCCGAGGGCGCTTCGATGCGGGACTGGAAACTGTAGGCCGCGTGTTTTGCCGCCGGCGAGCCCCATTGATCGGTGAACAGGATAAGCACAACGCCTCGCGATTTCGCCATTTCCGCGAGTCGCAGAATATCGTGTTCGTAGCGTCGGATATCGAAGGCAACCAGAATGTCGCCCTCATTCATGTTCAGCACAAAGTGCGGCCAGGTGTTGGAATTGGATGCAATCAGGGTCAAGCCCGGCCGGATGACCTGCATATGGGTGAAAAAATAGTCCGCCAGCGATCGGGTAATGCGCCCGCCGACGACATGCACCGCCCGTTCGTGTTCCGCGAGCAGGCGGACGACCGCGTTGAAGTCTTCCGGACTGACCTGGCGCAGTGTCTGGCGCATATTTTCCATGACAGCGTCGGCAAACCGGTTGAGGATGTGTGTGTCAGGCGCGTTTTCGGCCCATCGATCGTGTTTTGCGATCGGGTTGGAGAGCGTCGCCTCCAGTTCGGCACGCAGGGTTGCCTGCATATCCGGAAAGCCGGAGAATCCCAGCTTGCGCGCCATACGCGCAACCGTGGGCGTTGAGACATCCGACGCCTCCGCGACAGCGGTGATGCTTCCCAGACCCGAGACCGGATAGCGTTCGAGCATGGCATTGGCGAGCTGCCGCTCCGCGCGTGTCAGACTGTCGAATTGGTTGCGGATCCGTTCCGCGACCGTAAGGTCCTGCGCCGTCACCACTCCAATTTTCTCCCACGCCTGGTGATTGCCGATCCACGATCTAATCACGAATGAAAATATTTTGCCAATCCTGATTACAAAGAAGAGAAAGTTTCAGAAACATGCTTGACAGCTTCGGCCTTTCTGAAAAGATATCGTCAGACATTCGGTAAGAACGGGACGACAGTGACTGAACAGGCAACGTCGCAAGGGGCGCCGACAGGCAGGCTCCAGTCCAATGATGTGGTCGATGTGATCAATCCGTCGGGGGCAGGGCGCTTTGTGCTGGTTTGCGAGCATGCGTCAAATTTTGTTCCCGCAGACCTGAATGCATTGGGGCTGTCGGAAAAGGTTCTGCAAAGCCATATTGCGTGGGATCCCGGTGCCTTGGCCGTGGCTCTGGCCATGTCGGATGCACTGGACGCGCCACTTGTCGCCCAGAACGTTTCGCGTCTGGTTTACGATTGCAACCGGCCACCCGATGTTCAAAGTGCAGTTCCAGAAACCAGTGAAATCTATACGATTCCCGGAAATTCAGGACTGTCTCGGCAGGATCGCGAGGCGCGGACGACCCGGTATTATTACCCGTTTCGTGATCGGCTTGCATCGTGTCTGGATCGACAGGTCGCAAGGTTTGGGGAGCCTGAGGCGGACAATGGCCGAACGGCGATCGGTTTGCCTGTCCTTGTCACAATTCATTCCTTCACGCCGGTCTATTTCGGTGAGCGGCGGGACACGGAAATCGGCATTCTGCATGATACGGATCCCCGGCTGGCCGATGCCCTGTTGCGCGCAAGCGGTGATCGCCAATATGCGTTTGCCAGAAATGAACCGTACGGTCCGGGCGACGGGGTTACTCATACGCTTGTGCAACATGCGTTGCCGCGTCGGTTGCCGAACGTCATGATCGAAGTCCGCAACGACCTTATTGCGCATCCCGGTGCACAACAATCGGTCGCGGACCTCCTGTGCGCGTCCCTGAACGAGGCGGTCGACAAACTTTCGCACCCTGGCTCAGGCGTTGGCGAAAGCCGCAAAGCCGAGGAGGTCGGTTCGTGATCGGGGCGATTAGATCCTATGTGCGTATTGTCGAAAAGATCAATCGGTTCGTTGGTCGTTTCGCCATGTACCTGATCTTTGCCATGGTTGCCGTTCTGTTATGGTCGTCCGTTTCCAAGACGTTTTTCCTGCCGTCGCTGTGGACCCTTGAAATGGCGCAGTTCGGCATGGTTGCCTACTACATTCTGGGTGGCCCCTATTCGATCCAGCTCGGATCGAACGTGCGCATGGATCTGTTCTACGGCGAATGGTCGATGAAAAAGAAGGCATGGGTCGATGCCTTCACGATTTTCTTTCTGATCCTGTTCCTTGCCGTGCTGCTTTATGGCGGCATCGAGAGTACGCAATATTCCCTGAAATACAATGAGCGCAGCCCCACGGCCTGGCGGCCCTATATGTGGCCGATCAAGATCGTCATCTGCTTCGGTCTCGTCCTGATGCTGTTGCAGAGCATTGCCGAGTTTTTCAAGGACATCGCGCGTATTCGGGAGATCGAACTCTGATGTCTCATGAATTGATCGCGCTCCTCATGTTCTCCTCCATGATGCTGATGCTGATGACCGGTCAGCGCGTGTTCGGCGCCATCGGAGCGGTCGGCGCCATCGCCGCGTTGGCCTTGTGGGGCACCGGCGGAGCGACAATTCCATTTTCGGCCGTGATGAAGCTGATGAAATGGTATCCGCTGCTGACTCTGCCCATGTTCATCTTCATGGGCTACATCCTGTCGGAATCCAAGATTGCCGACGATCTCTACAAAATGTTCCACGTATGGATGGGGCCGCTGAATGGCGGTCTCGCGATCGGCACCATCGGCTTGATGGTGCTCATTTCGGCAATGAACGGCCTGTCGGTTGCCGGCATGGCGATCGGGGCGACGATCGCGCTGCCGGAATTGTTGCGCCGGGGGTACGACAAACGCATGGTGACCGGAGTAATCCAGGCCGGGTCATCGCTGGGCATCCTGGTTCCGCCTTCGGTGGTCCTCGTGCTCTACGCCATGATTTCCCGCCAGCCCGTTGGTCAGCTCTGGCTCGCCGGCGTAATGCCCGGCCTGATGATGGCTGCAATGTTCATCATCTATGTTGTGATCCGCTGTCGTCTGCAGCCCGAACTCGGGCCGGCTTTGCCCGAGGACGAGCGAAAGGTGCCTCTAGGCGAGAAGCTCCGGCTTCTCAATGCCGGCCTGCTGCCGATCATCATTTTCGCGGCCATGATGGTGCCCTTTGTCAACGGCTGGACCAGTCTGGTTGAGAGTTCGGCGATCGGCGCGCTGACCGCATTTGCGGCTGCCGTCCTGAAAGGGCGCATGAACCGGCAGGTTTTTGAAACCTCGGTACGTCAGACGCTTGCCATTTCCTGCATGTTCATGTGGATCATTGTGGCGGCGATGGGATTTGGCGCGGTGTTTGACGGTCTTGGCGCGGTGCGCGCGATCGAAAACCTTTTTGTCGGTCAGCTCGGCCTCGATCCCTGGACGATCCTGATCCTGATGCAATTGTCGTTCCTGTTGATGGGCACCTTCCTCGACGACACGGCGATGTTGGTGATCGTCGCCCCGCTCTATGTGCCGCTGGTCAAACTGCTCGGCTTCGATCTGATCTGGTATGGCGTTCTCTACACGATCACGACGCAGATCGCGTACATGACCCCGCCATTCGGCTACAATCTGTTCCTGATGCGGGCCATGGCGCCACCTGAGGTCACGCTGAAGGATATTTATCGCTCCATTGTGCCGTTTGTCGGTGTCATGATTCTGGCCTTGTCGCTGGTCATGGCGTTTCCGGAAATTGCGCTTTGGCTGCCAAAGTTGATTTATGCCAGATGATGTGGACCGCATGGTGTCGCGCCAGACGTTCTGGAGCATTCGGCATCTAGAACCCCGCGGGGAGGTGAAGTCATAGACTGGAATAGACAAGTCTTCGCACCGCGCGGAGACGACAGAAATCAAAGGAAGGTGTTTCAGGGGAAACACAAAAAAGGGAGAAGAAAGTCATGACCAACAGACGCGAATTTATCAAGAAGGCCGGTGTGGCCACAGCTGCGGTCGGCGCCGGCGCGCTGGCGGCCCCAGCCGTAAAGGCGCAAAGCCCGATCAAGTGGCGCATGCAGACCTATGCCGGGCCGGCGCTTGCCGAGCACGTCATCAAGCCGGCCGTTGACTCGTTCAACAAGGTTGCCGCCGGACAGATGGAAATCGAGTTGTTTTTCGCTGACCAACTGGTTCCGACCGGAGAATTGTTCCAGGCCATGCAGCGCGGCACGATCGACGCCGTGCAGTCGGACGACGATTCAATGGCTTCACCGACCGAAGTCACCGTGTTCGGCGGCTACTTCCCGTTTGCAAGCCGTTATTCACTCGATGTGCCGGTGCTGTTCAACCAATACGGCCTCGACAAGATCTGGGACGCCGAATATTCCAAGGTCGGTGTGAAATGGCTGTCGGCTGGCGCCTGGGATCCTTGCCACTTTGCCACAAAGGATCCGATCAACAGCCTGGAGGATCTGAAGGGCAAGCGGGTGTTCACGTTCCCGACGGCCGGGCGTTTCATGACCCAGTTCGGCGTGGTTCCCGTGACCTTGCCGTGGGAAGATATTGAAGTTGCGGTCCAGACCGGCGAACTCGACGGCATTGCATGGTCGGGTATTACCGAAGATTACACGGTCGGCTGGGCCGACGTGACAAACTACTTCCTCACCAACAACATTTCCGGTGCCTGGGCGGGATCGTTCTTCGCCAACATGGATCGTTACAACGAGTTGCCGGACAATCTCAAGGAACTGCTCAAACTGACCATGGATTCCTCGCACTACTATCGCCAGTGGTGGTATTGGGGCGGCGAAGCGCATCTTCGGACCCAGGGCACCAAGATGAAGCTGACGTCGATTCCGGACGAGGAATGGGCAACCGTTGAAGCGGCCGCGTTGAAGTTCTGGGACGAGATCGCCTCGGAATCCGAAACCAAGGCCAAGGTCGTTCAGATCCTGAAAGATTACAACGCGACCATGGAGAAGGCCGGTCGTCCGTATCGCTACGGCTGATTGAACCGGTAAGACAAGACGGAGGTCCCGGTTCAGGCCGGGGCCTTTTCAGCGAAGCTGGGGTGCACTTGCGGAGTATGGTGCCATGCATGGAATGATGACGATCGATGATTTGAAACTGGCCGTACAGCACGGTGAAATCGACACTGTACTGGCTGTTCAGGTGGACATGCAGGGCCGATTGATGGGCAAGCGTTTCCAGGCGGAGTTCTTTGTCGAAAGCGCCTGGGAGGAGACCCACAGCTGCAATTATCTCCAGGCAACAGATATGGAGATGGATACGGTTGAGGGCTACAAGGCGACGAGTTGGGCAGCCGGCTACGGCGACTACACCATGAAGCCGGACCTCGCAACATTGCGCCGAATCCCCTGGCTGGAAGGCACCGCGCTGGTGCTCTGCGACGTGCTGGACCATCACACCCACGCCGAAGTGCCGCACACGCCGCGCGCCGTGTTGAAGAAACAGATTGCCCGTCTCGATGCGATGGGCCTGAAGCCAATGATGGCGAGCGAACTGGAATTCTTTCTGTTCCGGGACACCTATGAAGAAGCCCATGCCAAGGGCTATCGCGGGATCGCACCTGTCAGCGCCTACAACGAGGATTACCACATCTTCCAGACAACCAAGGAGGAGGATGTCATGCGCGCGATCCGGACCGGGTTGCAGGGCGCCGGCATTCCGGTCGAGAACTCAAAGGGCGAGGCCGATGCCGGTCAGGAAGAGATCAACGTTCGCTATGCCGATGCCCTGACCATGGCGGATCGGCATTCGATCATCAAGAACGGTTGCAAGGAGATTGCCTGGTCTAAGGGAAAGTCGCTGACGTTCCTGGCCAAATGGAGCTATGACGCCGCCGGCAGTTCCAGCCACATTCACCAGTCCCTGTGGATGGCGGACGGCAAACCGGCCTTTTACGATCCCGATGGACAATACGGCATGTCGGACACCATGCGCCATTACATGGCCGGATTGCTCGCTCATGCTTCGGAGATAACCTACTTCCTTGCGCCTTACATCAATTCCTACAAGCGGTTCATGGAAGGCACCTTCGCCCCGACCAAGGCGATCTGGTCGAAGGACAACCGCACTGCCGGGTACCGGTTGTGCGGCGAAGCGACAAAGGCCATCCGGGTTGAATGCCGGGTCGGCGGCTCGGACCTCAATCCCTATCTCGCCATGGCGGCGTTGATTGCCGCAGGCATCGATGGAATCGAGCGCAAACTTGACCTCGAGGAGGAATTCAAGGGGGACGCCTATGGCGCCCAAAACGCCCGCGGAATTCCCAAGACGTTGCGCGGGGCGGCGGCCGAACTGACCGGATCAGAGATGCTGCGCACCGCAATGGGCGATGACGTCATCGACCATTATGTCCGGGCGGCGGAATGGGAGCAGGAAGAATATGACCGCCGCGTGACCGACTGGGAAGTTGCACGCGGTTTTGAAAGGGCTTGATTGGTATGGCCGATACACTGAAATGCATCTCGCCGATCGATGGCTCGGTCTATGCCGAGCGCCCGGTCGTGTCCTCGGCCGAGGCCGAAGCGATGGTCGCTCGGGCCGGCCAGGCGCAAAAGGACTGGGTCAATCGTCCATTGGCGGAACGCGTATCGCTGGTGCGCGCAGGTGTGGCCCGGCTTGGCGAAATGAACGGCGAAATCGTTCCTGAAATTGCCCACATGATGGGGCGTCCGGTTCGCTATGGCGGTGAGTTCGGCGGCGTCAATGAGCGCGCATCCTATATGGCCGCCATTGCGGAAACCGCACTGGCCCCTGTCATCGTCGAGGAGAGCGACGCGTTCGAGCGGCGCATCCTGCGCGAACCGCACGGCGTCGTGTTGGTCATTGCGCCCTGGAACTATCCCTATCTCACGGCGATCAACACGGTTGCACCGGCGCTGATTGCCGGCAATGCGGTCATCCTCAAACACGCGACCCAGACGCTGCTGGCGGGGGAACGCATGGTCGAGGCCTTTGTCGGGGCTGGCATTCCGGCGCCCCTGTTTCAGAACATCTTTCTCGATCATTCCACGACCTCTGCGCTCATCGCTGGTAAGAAGTTCGGCTTTGTCAATTTTACCGGATCCGTCGGTGGCGGGCGTACCATTGAACGCGCGGCCGCCGGCACCTTTACCGGCCTCGGCCTGGAACTCGGTGGCAAGGATCCCGGTTATGTCATGGAGGACGCGGACCTCGATGCCGCGGTGGATACGCTGATCGACGGTGCCATGTTCAATTCCGGCCAGTGCTGTTGCGGCATTGAACGGATCTATGTCACCGAAAACCTCTACGATGCCTTCGTCGAAAAGGCCGTTGCGATTGTCTCCGAGTACACGCTTGGCAATCCGCTGGACGAATCGACAACTCTTGGGCCGATGGCGAACCAGCGCTTTGCGACCGAAGTCAGAGCACAGATTGCCGATGCCGTCGATGCCGGTGCGAAACCGATGATCGACGTGGCGAACTTTGACGCCGATGACGGCGGCACCTACCTCGCGCCACAGATCCTGACGGACGTGGACCACACGATGCGGGTCATGCGCGACGAGAGTTTCGGTCCGGTTGTCGGAATCATGAAAGTGTCCGGCGACGAAGAGGCAATTGCGCTGATGAATGACAGCGAGTTCGGATTGACGGCATCCCTGTGGACGGCCGATGCGTCCCGCGCCGCCGAGATCGGCGCCCGGATCGAGACGGGAACCGTGTTCATGAACCGGGCCGACTATCTCGACCCGGGCCTGTGCTGGACCGGTTGCAAGAACACCGGGCGCGGCGGCGCCCTGTCGATCATCGGGTATCACAATCTGACCCGGCCGAAATCCTATCATCTGAAGAAAGCCTGACGCCCATGTCTCTTACCGCGAATTGGTCTTATCCGACCGCAATCCGATTTGGTGCCGGTCGCATCAGTGAACTTGCCGAGGCCTGCAAAGCGGCCGGGATTACACGCCCGCTTCTGGTCACCGACAAGGGCCTGGCAAACCTGCCGATTACGCAGAATGCGCTTGACCTGCTTGAGCGCGCCGGACTTGGCCGGGCACTGTTTGCCGACGTGGATCCGAACCCGAACGAAATCAACCTGGCCGCGGGGGTCGCAGCATTTCGCGCCGGCGGTCATGATGGCGTTGTGGCGTTTGGCGGCGGTTCCGGTCTCGACCTTGGCAAACTTGTCGCATTCATGGCCGGTCAGACGCGCCCGGTCTGGGATTTTGAAGATATCGGCGACTGGTGGACGCGCGCTGACGCCGACGCCATCGCCCCCAACATCGCCGTACCGACAACGGCCGGCACCGGATCGGAAGTCGGGCGGGCAGGGGTCCTGACCAATTCCGAAACCCATGTCAAAAAGATTATTTTCCATCCCAAGGTTCTGCCTTCGGTGGTTATTTGCGATCCTGAATTGACCGTTGGCATGCCGAAAATGATCACGGTCGGGACCGGCATGGACGCGTTTGCCCATTGCCTGGAAGCGTTTTCGTCGCCGCATTACCATCCCATGAGCCAGGGCATAGCGCTCGAGGGCATGCGCCTGGTCAAGGAAAACCTGCCCAAGGTGCTGGCCAATGCAGACGACATCGAGGCGCGCGGGCACATGATGAGCGCGGCCGCCATGGGTGCAACCGCTTTCCAAAAGGGTCTTGGCGCCGTCCACGCATTGTCGCATCCGATCGGAGCGGTCTACAACACGCATCACGGCATGACCAATGCGGTCGTGATTCCGCCGGTTCTGCGCTTCAACCGTGCCGCGATTGAAGATCGGATTGCCTCGGCCGCCGCCTATCTCGGCATTTCCGGCGGGTTTGACGGCTTCTACGATCATGTCCTGTCCATGCGCAGCGATTTCGGCGTACCCGACAAGTTGCGCGACCTCGGCGTCGATGACACGCGGATTGACGAACTCGCGGCAAATGCAATCGAGGATCCGAGTGCCGGAGGCAATCCCGTCGAGCTGACTCTTGCCGCGGCCAGGGCGCTGTTTGAGGAATGTATCTAGCACCACTGCCGCTTATAATGGGCTTGAACTGGTAAGGGGGCGTTAACCAAGGCTTCAGTTTCATCGGTAATAATGCCAATGAATAACTGTGCTTCCAACGGTGGTGGCGACCCGTGGTGTCCTTATCAATTCAGTCTGTGGTGTCGACAGATTTCAAGGTATTTTCCAGTGTCGGACGATCGGGATCTGACGCTGGCAAATCGTCTGAAAACGATCTGACGGGCGGGTTGGCCGACCAGATCCAGTTGAGCACGAAAGCGCGAGAGAGACTTGCCGAACTGACGGAAACCTCAAAGGAGCTTTCCGCGCTTTCGCAACGGGTGCGGGACTCGGCCGAAAGTCATGAAGCAGCCAGCCGGGCAGCCAAACGCGACAGGATCAAGCAGCAGATCGAACAGTTGAAAATGCAGTTGATGTTAGCCAGTGCATCGGATGCAAAGGCGCTCGTCAAGAAGCTGAAAGCACTGGCATCGGAACTGAAACAGCTTGCCGGAGACGTGGCGTCCGCCGGCGGGACAACAATCCCGATTGGGGCGGCCGCCGTAGCAAATTCGCAAGAAACCGGAGCCCAGCTGGTGCAGGCACTGGAGGGCTTGGAAGCCGTTTCGCTGGCGGCCTCATCTGCTGATTTTCCTGTTGATTTGCCACAATCAGGTGAGGTGGCAACGGCGGTGGAGATACCCGCTGACGAAGAGGGTGCCTCAGTGCCCGCAAACGCTCCGCATTCTGCGGTACAGGACGACAAGCGGACCGAGCGCGAGAAGCTGGCAGATGCCTATCGCCAGATCTACGATGAGCGTCAGGGTGTGGCGGCCAAGGGAAACAGTCGCAAGGACGAGCTTGCCGACATCAAGGAACTGGCCCGTGACCTGAAACTTCTCGCCGGACAGATCGAGCGGAAACTGCGGGACGAGGACGAAGAGGATCGGGATCTGAAAATCGCGAAGCGCGACATCCAGGAAACGCTGAAAACCGAGATCGACCCATCCGGTGCTCCAGTCGAAGCGGCGGCGGGATTTGCGTCCTCTGGCTCGTCGAATGGGACGCCGGTTGAACCGGGTGCCCCCATATCAAGCCCTGGATTGGCGGGCGTCGGAGTGCCTATCGCTCAAGTGCAATCCTACATCAATGTGCAGGCGTCCGTCAGCGACGTGTGATTGCAGGCCGTGATTGCTGCCGGTTTCGATTTCCGATCATTCGCAAGTGTATTTCGTACCGGCTGTTCCGTTCGGGACAGCTTGTCGTGTGCTTGTTTCCAAGCCCGAAGATTTGGCCGATCCGGCTGAGTGTTGTAAGTGTTTCCTGCCCGCCGCAGATCGTTGCGCCCAATCCAATTCGAGAGAAATGCGAGGTCCATCGGGTGACGATGAGGCCGCAGTCAAGGAGCATGCCGTTGACCCCGGAATTCGTTCACGCCCTGAAAAATATCGTCGGTGACAAGGGGATCCTTGAAGGCGAGGATGTCGGGACGAAATATTATAATGACTGGCGCGGGACCGGAGAGGTGCGGCCGGCAATTGCCCTGCGCCCGGGATCGACCGAAGAATTGTCTGAAATCATGAAGCTCTGCCATGCAGAGGGCCAGCCCGTGGTCGTTCAGGGCGGAATGACGGGGCTGGTTGAGGCCGCACGGCCGCGGGCCCACGAGATCCCGATCTCTCTTGAACGGATGAACCGGATCGAGGACCTTGACCCCAAGGCCGGAACGATGACGGTGCAGGCCGGCACTCCGTTGCAGGTGATCCAGGAGCAGGCCGATGCCAACGATTGTCTGTTCCCACTGGACCTTGGCGCGCGCGGATCGTGTACGATCGGCGGCAACCTGTCGACGAATGCCGGCGGCAACCGTGTCATCCGGTACGGCATGACCCGGGATCAGGTTCTCGGAATAGAGGCGGTGCTGGCTGACGGCACAATCGTCAACAGTCTCAACAAATACATCAAGAACAATGCCGGATACGATCTGAAGCAATTGTTCGTCGGCAGCGAGGGAACGCTCGGAATAGTCACCCGTGCGGTGTTGCGACTGGCGCGCAAACCGCGCAGCCAGACGGTCGCATTTTGCGCCGCGCCCAGTTTCGACGCGGTCGTCGCGTTCATGGCCCATGTGCAATCGGGCCTTGGCGGCACGCTCAGCGCCTTCGAAGTGCTGTGGCCGCAGACCTACAGTCTCATCCTGGCAACGGTTCCGAGCGTCAAGGCGCCGCTGCCGGACTGCTCTCCGTTTTATGTACTGGTGGAAGCCATGGGCGGAGATCAGGATCGGGACCAGGAACAGTTCGAAGCTGTGCTTGGAGCGGCTCTGGAAAAAGGGCTGCTCGAGGACGCAGTTGTCGCCAAGTCGAATGTCGAGATCACCGATCTGTGGAATGTTCGCGACGGCATGGCCGAAGCCATGGGCGGGCAGCGTCCTGCGGTCGGATTCGATGTCAGTCTGGCAATTGACGACATGGAGTATTTTGCCAACGAAACCATGCGCCGGGCGCTTGCGACCTGGGACGACGCGACAGTCCATGTCGGCGGACATCTTGGCGACGGAAACTTGCACCTGTCGATCAAGGCGGGCGACCGGTCACCGCACCCCAACGATGAAATCAACGCGATCGTGTACGGGCTGATCGGTGAACTGAATGGTTCGGTATCAGCGGAACACGGCATCGGGATCAGCAAACGCAAATACCTTCCCGAGAGCCGCAGCCCGGCTGAACTCGCCTTGATGCGAACCTTGAAACACGCGCTGGATCCCAAAAACCTCCTCAACCCCCAGCGGGTGTTCGAGCTGTAATGGATGCTGTGGCCGGCGCGCGAAAATCGATGATCAGCCCGACTCCTGGATGCCGGCGCGAAAGCTGCTTGGCGTCTTTCCGGTCAGCTTCTTGAAGAACCGGCTGAAATACCCGACATCCTTGAAACCGAGTTCATGGGAGATCTGACCGACCGGAAACTGGGTGTAGGCCAATTGCCGCTTGGCCTCCATAAGCCGCCGGTTGACCACGACCTGATTGGGCGTCGTCCCGAGAATCCGAGTACAGGTTCTTGTCAGTTGCACTTTCGATATCCCGATCACGGCCGCATAGTCTTCCAACCGCATATCCGAGCGATATTGGGCCTCGACCAGATTGCAAAATTGTCGGATCTGTTCCTCGTGGCGCGACGCAATGCCGGATGTGGTCGGCGGTTGCGCGGCCGGGCTGGCGCGTTGAAAGTGTATCAGAAGCGAGCGTAGCTGTGTCGCCAACGCTTCGTTGCGGAATGGCCGGATCACCTTGAATTCTCTCTCGATCTCGCCGAAGGCGCTCCGGATCGCGTCAAAACTTTCGTTCGTCACCGGGACGTCGATCGCGGCTCTGAAAGGATCGTGCGAGGCGCCGATTGCCTCCAGCGCGTGGTCGAATTCACCGGTCGGAATGCTGATCACGCCCCCGACGACGCTCGGTTCGAATTGAAAACCATGGGGCAGCATCGGCGGGACATACAGAGCCCGGCCTGTATCTGTCGTCATTCGCCTGTCGCCGACACGCATGGCCACATTCGGCGTCGAAAACAGGAACATCTGAGCCATGGTCCTGTGGCGATGCGTCTTGATCGACCAATCGTGCTTCAGGCTGCGATCCCTGATGGCCTCGTAGTGAAGAACATCCGGCGTAACCTGCTCGAGAAATTCGCCGTACAGGGCGTAGGCAGGAATCTGAAGCTTGTTCAAAAGGACACCAAAATCTGCAAATACCGGCTGATTACATGCAAATATGAAATGAAAATGCAAATCTTTGTCACAAATGTCTATTGCAAGGCAGGGCGCCATAAGGCCTCATAATGTGCGGAAATAGTTTGAAAACACAACTGGTCTGCCCTCGTTCCGCGGGAGGTTGCGGGATTGCCATCGGTTGGTTTCGTTTTGAAGGATAAGGCATGACGCGTACGCGACGCACGCAGGTTGGAATCATAGGGTCGGGACCGGCCGGACTTTTGCTGTCGCAATTGCTGCACCAGTCCGGGATCGACTCGATTGTTCTTGATCGCCAGTCGCGCAGCTATATCGAAGCCCGGGTTAGGGCCGGCGTGTTGGAGTACGGAACGGTGGAGACGCTGCGCGAAGCCGGCGTCGGCGCGCGCATGGATCAGCACGGATTGCTCCATGACGGGTTTGACATGGCGTTCGACGGTGACCGGTACCGGGTCGATCTGAAAGCACTGACCGGCAAATCCGTGATGGTCTATGGCCAAACGGAGGTTACGCGCGACCTGATTGCGAGACGCCTGGACGAGGGCGGGGAAATCATTTTCGGCGCCGACAACGTTCAGCCGCTCGATATCAAATCCGCGTCGCCGTCCATTCACTACACCATCGATGGAGAGGCTCATACGATCGATTGCGATTTCATTGCCGGGTGCGACGGCTATCACGGCGTGTCGCGGCGTTCGATACCGAGCGATATCCTCCAGACTTTTGAGCGGGTCTATCCCTTCGGTTGGCTGGGATTGCTGTCAGACACGCCGCCGGTGTCGGACGAACTGATTTACAACAGTCACAGCCGCGGTTTTGCGCTCTGTTCAATGCGCTCGAAAACCCGCAGCCGGTGTTATCTTCAGGTGGCCGCCGACGACACGCCGGACAATTGGACCGACGAGCAGTTCTGGGACGAACTGGCGTTGCGCATCGGGCCGGAAACCGCTCGGATCCTTGTGCGCGGACCCTCGATCGAAAAAGGCCTTGCGCCGCTTCGCTCGTTCGTGGCCGAACCCATGCGCTACGGCAACATGTTTCTGGCCGGCGATGCCGCCCATATCGTGCCGCCGACGGGCGCCAAGGGATTGAACCTTGCTGCCGCCGACGTTCGCATTCTGTCGCGTGCGCTGATTGACTATTACAAATCCAACAATGCCTCACACATCGACGCTTATTCCCAGACCTGCCTCGCACGGGTGTGGAAGGTCGAGCGCTTCTCCTGGTACATGTCGGCGATGCTGCACCAGTTCCCGGAAAACAATGCCTTCGAAAAGCGGATGCAACGCGCCGAGTTTGACTATATCCGGGATTCCGAGGCTGCTTCCCTGGCTCTTGCCGAAAACTATGTTGGATTGCCGCTCGGCTGAGCCGATCCGGTGGCAATAATCATCGCGCGGTCTGCAGCCATGCGTGATCCCGTCTGGTCAAAACCGTTCTGCAGGTATATCGCTCATTGTCGTTGACACTTTCGTGAGACGGTACCTGGATGAGCGAGCCCCGCGCCGAAACCCGGCTGTCGCCAATTGTGCAGGTCGGCTTTCTCGGATTGGGGGCTGCGGTTGCGCTGGGATTTTCCCGCTTTGCCTATGCGCTGGTCCTCCCGGATATGCGCACCGACCTCGGCTGGTCCTATTCCGAAGCCGGCTGGATGAACGGGGTCAACGCCGCGGGATATCTGGGAGGTGTGCTGATTGCGGTCCCCGTCGCTTCGCGCATCGGGCACCGTCTGTCATTTGCGCTCGGTGTCCTCATCACGGCTTTGGCCGTTCTGGCAACGGGTCTGACGCGCAGTTTCGACCTTCTTACGTTTTTTCGCCTGCTCGCCGGCATTGCCGCCGCCTTCGCTTTCGTGGTCGGAGGGGCGATGTCGGCACAGGTCAGTTCGCGTGCGGGTTCCAGGTCTGCGGTCGCGCTTGGCCTGTTTTATGCCGGTCCCGGATTCGGCATGGTCGTCGCCGGGCTCTTCATGCCCGCCTACAGTGCCCATTATGGATCATCCGAATGGCAGGGGGCCTGGATATTGGGTGGAGTGTGCGCGCTTGCGGCGGCTCTGATCAGCCTGGCTGGCATGCCTGCCAGAACGAAGGGCGCTGCGTCGGATCGTGGGTCGTTTCGGGCACTGTCGGCGTTGCCGGCCCTGTTCGGATATGCGGCATTCGGCGGCGGTTACATCGGCTACATGACCTTCATATTCGCGCTTTTGAAACAACTTGGCGCCGGCCCGTTCGAATTATCCCTGTTCTGGGTCCTGACGGGATTGGCGGGGATGGCATCGCCGTGGCTTTGGGCCTGGTTGATCGGAGGACAGCCGCACGGCCGGGCCTTGTCGGCGCTGACCGGGATTACGTGCCTGGGAGCCGGCATCCCGCTTCTGTTCCAGTCGATGATCGCGGCCTATATCTCGGGGATCATCTTCGGCGCAGCATTCCTTTCGGTCGTTGCGGCGACAACCGCCTTCGTCCGCCGCAACGCAGAACCCAGGGACTGGACGGCCGGCATTGCCGTTTTCACGATCTTCTTCGGTTTCGGGCAGACATTCGGGCCGTTGCTGGTCGGTCTGGTGAGCGACACGTCCGGGTCGCTTGCCACCGGGCTGTGGTATGGATGCCTGTTTCTTGCGGCCGGCATGATCCTGGCAGCGTTTCAGTCGGATTTTGGAAACCAATCGTGACCTGTGCCACTCTGCACCTTGAGATGCTCGCACCGACGTCCAAAAAGACGGACGACCTGGCCGTCGGTCTGACCACTAAGTTTGATTGCGCGCGGCTTGCGCGGGAACGGAAAGCGTCGCTGTGATCCAGTCGATTGTTACCGAAATCCGGATGAGATCGCGAAGGTCCGGGTGAACCATCAGCCAGATTTCGCGCGACAGCGGTTGCGAGCCTGAAGGGATTCTGACCAGGCCATCACATCGATTTCCAACGATCACCGGCAGAAATGATCTTCCGATCCCGGCAGCAATACAATTCAACAATGTTTCCGCATCGTTGACCCGTACCGCCGCCGTTTTCGCCGTGCCCGCCGTTTCGGCCGCGATCCAGCGGCTTTGCGGCAAGTCCGGCATGTCGTCGTCATAATCGATGTAGGGCAGGGTGTTCGCGTCGGTCCCTGCCGCCGCGTAAAGCCCATAGTCCAGGTTCGCCACGCGGCGGGACAATGCCCGCATGTCCGATTTTGGACGGGCAAGGCGTAACGCGATGTCGGCCTCCCGTTTGCTGAGGCTGAAATCCCTGGGATCCGCGATCAGGTCAACACGCAGGTCCGGATGGGCGGCAAGTAACGAGCCAAGCGCTGGGGCCAGAATGCGGTTTGTCATCAATGGGACCGCGGTCACACGAACCGTGCCCGCAGCCCGTTGGTCGAGTCCGGAAATCTTGCTGTGGGCCGATTGCGCCTGCAACTCGATGGCTTCCGCGTGGCGGGCAAGGAGCTGTCCGGCATCGGTCGGGACGAGTTTGCCGCTGTTTCGATGAAACAATTGTGCGCCCAACCGGTTCTCTGCCTGCCGCAATCTCCGTGCGACAGTGCTTTCATTGACGCCCAGCCGACGCGCTGCACCGGCAAAGGAGTCCGTCCGGGCGATATTGAGGACAATGCGCAGGTCATCCCAGTTCTCATCCCGCATTTTTGCAATCCTTTTCTGCAAAATTGCTTCTGTTTCATGCGTTATCGCGAGCCTACGATGCTTTCGTCAATGGCATATCAGGTGGGTGAGATGATTTACGCTGTACTGTTTGAAGACAATGATGACCATGCGGACCAACGATCGGCTCATATGCAGGCGCATCTGGCCTTTCTTGAGCGAAACGCGGAGACGGTGAAAAGCGCCGGACCGCTGACGGATGTTGAGGACCGGAAGTCTGCGGGCGGCCTCTGGCTGGTTGAGGCCGAATCTGCCGCCCAGGTCCGCAGGCTTGTCGAGGAGGATCCGTTCTGGCCAACCGGATTGCGGAAATCCATGCGTATCCTGAGCTGGACGCAGGTTTTCTCAGATGGCATTCGCCGGATTTGATGGCCAGTGAGTAGCGCCTCATTCAGACTATTTTTCTGCGTTGGCGGGAGCGGTGCGCCGGGGTTCGGGGACAAAGGTGCGCGACTGTGACCTCTCAATGAACATGACAGTGATTTCGTTGGGGCAAGTCACCGCCAAGTTCACTAAGACAGCAAGTTCAGCCTGCATGCCGCGGAGGGAAGCCGCACGCTTACCGTGAGGCGTATCACTCGCTTTCCTTTGACGTCGAGCGGTTCGTCTTCAACAGAGCCTGCAAGCCGGCGAGCTGATATCGCCAGAAAACGCTGACGCCTTCTTCGATATCATCCGGATCCCGGTATCTCCTGAGAATATCGACTATGAAGTCGGTGGAGCGCTCGAAGATTCTCTCGGCAACAAAAAGCAGCTTTTCAGATCCGTTGCCATCGGTCCCGTTGGGAAAAAGGGACTTCAGCGATCGCCGCATCATCTCCTTTGTCACCAGGGTCTTGAAATGGCTGTAGCGTGTTCCCTCCGAGCCTTGCAACAGGATCAGGGTCACCAGCCTTTCTTCCACCCAAAATGACGACAGGTTTCGGGCGGCGTCCGATCTTTCGGCGTTCAGGTCTGTCCAGCTCTCAACCTGACCGAATTCTTTCAATCTGTTCCGGAACAGCCGCAACAGGGTCGCCGCCTGCTGTGGTCTGACGACGGCGCGAAACAGGGCTTCCTTGTCTTCGAAATACTTGTAGATGTTGCTGGTGGCGACACCCGCGCGACCTGCAATGTCAGACAATCTGGCGTGACGGAATCCGGCTTCTGCAAAGGTTTCAGCAGCCGCTTCGAGGATCCTGGCCCGGACATTCGGTTTCAGGCGTTGAACCATCCGTTCGCTTTCCAGAGCTGAGAAATCTTGTGTTGCCACGGTCTAGCAGTTTCAAGCTGAAATGCGAGTGAAAGCAGGACCCTGTCTTCTCCCGGCGGCGCCGAAAAGTGGCTTCCGATCGGCATCCCCGTCTGGTCATTGCCAAGGGGAACCGACATTGCCGGCCAGCCGGCAAGCGAAGAAATGAATGTGTAGCAGGCGACCCTTTCGATGAACTGTCGCAGCGACGCGTAATCGGTTTCGGGTGTGTGAACGCCGAGCGGAAAGGCGGTATACGGAACCGTCGGGCTCAACAGAATGTCGCATTCGGCAAAGCTTCGATTTGCCTCGCGTTCGGCCTTGGCGAGATGCTCGAGTGCGCCGGCGGCGAAGTCAGGGGCAATGTGTGCCCCGCGTTCCGCCAATTGTCGGGTAAACGGCTCAAGCCGGTTTTTGTCAAACCGGTCTCCCATCATGTTTTCGAAGCTTTCCAGGGCGCCTGACATCGTGAGCGCGCTTATCTTGAAGTAGCAGTCGGATATGGTGTCGACATCAAAGGAAGGCGGTTGAACCTCAATGACCTCATGCCCGAGGTTCGTACAGAGATCTGCGGTGTCCAGGATGCATTCATGCACATCTGCCGATGGCGCGATGCCCCGGCTGTCCTTTGTGTAGAATCCTATTTTCAATGGTTGTGGCGGTTTCAGAGAGAGCGCTTCCGACATTGACAATCCATCGTCCAAACCCGGCCTTTCGGTTGCGCTCAACCAGACGGCGCTGTCGCGAACCGATCGTGAGACGCAATGCTCGCTTATCAGTCGGGAGGTGGGCATTTGTGCCGAAAGGCCGTTTGATACGGTTCTGTCGCGGCTCGGTTTGAACCCGAACAGTCCGCAGAACGAAGCCGGCCCTCTGGTCGAACCGCCGCCATCTGAACTGTGCGCCAGAGCAACCATTCCCGACGCAACAGCCGCCACAGCGCCGCCCGAGGATCCTCCTGTCGAGCGGGCGAGGTTCCAGGGGTTTCTGGTTTGCCCATTTGCGAGCGTTTCCGTAGTGCCCAGCAACGCGAATTCCGATGTGGTGCTTTTGCCCAGCACAACAAGGCCGCTGTTGTCCAATGCTTCGGTGTAGTCGGATCCTTCCTGGGCGACCATTCCGGCGAACAACCTGCTGCCAAATCCCAAACCGTGTCCCGGGTACGGCAAGACATCCTTCACCAGAGTTGGCACCCCCGAAAACACGCTCTTGGTGTTCAGGGTCCGAGCTCGATCCATGGCGCGTGAACAATCGAATGATGCCATAGCGTTGACCTGTGGATTGATCTTCTCGATACGGTCAATGGCCGCCTCAACAAGTTCCGTCGTCAAAATTTCTCCTGCTCTGATCAACTCAGCCTGACCAACGGCATCGGTCTCAGGGCCGAAGGCGCTTGCTTCAGCGTGCGTCATCGGAATCTCCTTCTATATCTCAAAAGAGAATTAGATATTCTCTTATAATTTTGCAATGTCTTTTTCGCAGGCACGGAGAAGGGACGGCACCCGGTATTACCGGCTCCGCTGGCGTTTCGATTTGTCGCGCGGGAGTGGCGGGTCAGAAGTGGCCACTAAACAGACTTGTGACGGTCACGCTGCCAATTGGGCAACCGGTTTTGCCGATTTAAAGCTTCATTTTCAATTCGTACTGTCCATGCGTCTGACGTGCACGAAGAGACTTCATGAACGAGCGAAACGTGTTGGATGCCCGGTCGGCATTGATCACTCGAAGCGCTGTCCTGTCCGGCCAGGCGCTGACGAGTGCGCGCCCAATCCCCTTTCGGCGTTTGTCTTTTCTGACGGCAAGCTGGGCCAGCGTTCCACTGTCAGAAAGGATTGCCGCATACCCAACGATACCCGCTTCATCGAACACGGCGCGGCACTTCACCCGGTCCGGTACGCAATTCAGGGATGCGGTCGCGTTTTGCCAGGACGGTTCGAAGTCATGCAATGGCAGCACGTCCCTGCAAATTTGCGTCCATGCGACGCCTGTGACCTCGTGATCGCCCACCGCCTCCTCTGGAACCGGAACCTCATAACAATCCAGGGTGCGGGCAAACCGCATCCCGAGAGAAACATAAAGATCGTGGGCACGCCGATTGTCTGTCAGGACTTCCGTCTGGAAGCTGGTCACGCCTCGGTGCCTGAGCCCGGACAGGCAGTCTGCAGCCAGTTGGCGCGCCAATCCGCGCCTGCGGAACTGCGGGACCGTGCCGCTTGAAATCAGATAGGACGCCTTGCCGCGCACCGACACGAGCCAGATTGCGGCGACCTGATCGTCGACGACAGCAACTCTTGAAATGTCCTTGTGCAACCCTCTTTGCATCATCATCAATTCGAAAGCCTGAGGCGAGAGGTGCATCGGCACCGAATAATCCGAAAAGGAAACATTCATGGCCTGGCACAGCGTATCCGTCGAACAATGTGCGGCCGACTCCATTCTTGGCTTGTCGTTCAAATTTGAAATTCCTTGCATTTGGCAACGGCCGTCCCCGCGAACATCGCATCAGGCACCGGTTTGTGATTCTGATTTCGACGAATTCTCAAGTCGACGTGAATTGGATGACATGGCAACAGCCATCATCAGTTGCTTCTATGTTATACTGTATGCGATCGGTTCGGCGGCCGAGGTCCTCAAACGAACTGGCTTAGATCGTAATATGATTCCTTGTGGTAAATCCTCGCGGTATAGTATTGAAATATATGCAGGATCGTGAAGTCTAACTGTTCATCGCTTGCCGGGTGACCGGCCGCCACCATGACATGGCTGTGGATGGGGCACCAATTAAATTCTCGGTCCAGATACAAGGAACATTGATTGATGGTGCGATCCATTCTCCCTCCGCTGGCAGCTATCCGTGTTTTCGAAGAGGCTGCGCGGTGCCGGAATTTTACCATTGCTGCGTCGAAACTCGGCATGACCCAGGCGGCGGTAAGTTACCAGATCAAGGTGCTGGAAGACCGGGTTGGATCTCCCTTGTTTGTGCGTCAGGCGCGCGGCGTCGCATTGTCGCCGCTTGGAGCCAGATTTGCCGAGCGGGCGACGGAGGCGCTGGACATTCTTGCGGACGGTTTTTCGGAAGCCAAGGGCCTGTCTCAGGAGACGCTCGCGATCAGTGTCATACCGACCTTCGGAACCAATTTCCTGGCGCAACATCTCGGCGCGTTTCAAATGGAAAACCCGAATCTTGCGGTACGCGTGGAGGTAAGCGATGGCCTCGTCGATTTTCTGTCCGACGGAATTGATCTCGCCATCCGCGGGGGCAAGGGCAACTGGCCAGGCCTGATCAGCCATTTGTTGATGCCGACGCGGTTCACTCCGATGTTGAGCAGAGAATTGGCCGAAAGCATCGGAGGGATCCGCGAGCCGTCCGATCTGCTGAAACTTCCGAAAATATCTCAGGCGGATCCCTGGTGGCAACTGTGGCTCAATGCGGCGGGGCTTGAGCACGACGAATTGGCCGTCCACCCAAATCAGCACTTCGGGCCACAAATTCTGGAAGCCAATGCCGCAATAGCGGGGCAGGGGATCGCGATGCTTTCACCGGCCTTTTTCCGCAACGAACTTGCAACGGGGCGGCTCGTCCAGCCGTTTGAACTGACCTGCGACGACGGCAGCGGGTACTGGCTGGTATACCCCGAAAGCCATCGAAATTCGGCAAAAATCCGGACGTTTCGGACGTGGTTGGAGGACGCATCCCTGAGCTTTCGGGATTGACGTTCGGCGTGTCGGCTTTCGCTATCGTGGTGCCAAAAGGCGATCTTATGGCTCGCGCCATCCTTTTGTTGGTCATCTAAGCCAAACATTTTCATAGTCCGCCGAACCAATGGCTCTCGACGGAAAAAAGGCGGGTTCACAAATGTTAAAACGATTGGCACCGGACACAGTACGCGAGGTTCCCGCGCAATTTCAGGGCATCTACGTCCATGGCACGCAGATTGAGGCGCCCGCGCGGCTGGTTTGTCTTTCGGGCCAGATTGGCGTCGCTCCCGACGGCAAGACGCGCGCGGGGTTCAAGGACCAGTGCAACCAGGCCATCGACAATGTCGAGGCGCTGCTCGCGGACGCCGATATGACGACGGCGGATATTCTGCGCGTTACCTACTTCGTAACGGAAGCGGACAATCTGGCGGCCTTGTCCGAGGTGCGGCAAGCACGCTGGAACCAGGGACATGCTCCGGCCGTGACAACCCTCGTTGTCGCCGCACTTGCCGCGCCCGACCTGCTTGTGGAAATTGAAGTCACGGCCGCCAGGTGAAGTCTCACGCTCTGACGGAGAGTGTTCGGGGAGCGACCGGATCGTTGGTGCCTCTCGAAAGAGTTCTTATTAGACAAGATGTCTTTGCGCGACCCGCCTGGTCTCTCGAACTTCATCTGCGAGCCAGGCCGCCAGCTTCTTGTAGGCATCCGTTTGCGCGTAGTCGGGGGTTGTTACAAGCCAGTAGCGTGACCGAACGGGTTTCGGCGGACCGGAACTGACCAGGAGACCGGCTTCAAGGTCGGCTTCGATCAACAGGGTGCGGGCAAGCGCATGTCCCAGACCGGCAATGGCAGCCTGGATTGCCAAGTCGGTTCGTTCGAAAGTCACGGACATGTCAAATCGGTCGCTCTGGTATTCCGTGGAACCGAAGTAGCGCTCCCACGAAACATCCGTGCCATCGGCTTCCGCGCGTGTGTCGCGCAACAGAACCGCGCGGCGTTTGGCGTCCGTCAGGGAGGAAGTCGCGTTGCGATTGTGAACCGGGATCGCAAAACAACGGGACAGCATTGTCGCGTGCAGGCCGGGATAGGGGCCGAGCCCGAACCGGATCGCGGCCAGAGTCGCACCGGTTTGGCCGAATTCGGTTAAATCGTCGTCGATGTTGAGCGTGATGTTCAAACCGCGGGCCTGGGCACGTGACATGGCCGGCACGATCCATTTCATCGCCAGGGACGAGGAAAGTGAAAGGACGGTGTCGCCGTGTTTTTGAATGCGAAATACGGTCTCCAGTGCAGCGCTCAGTGCATCCGTGGACTTTACGCAGGCAGCGCAAATCGGCTCGCCCTGGAGTGTCGGGGTCACATTCCGCGTTGTCCGCGAGAACAGGGCAAAACCCAATCCCTCTTCCAGGTTTCTAATTTTATGGCTGATTGCCGATTGATGAACCTCCAACTCCCTCGCGGCCTCAGTGAAACTTCCAGTCCTGAAAACTGCGGCCAGCGTCGGAGCGGCAGCAGCAAGTTTGTGAAGCGTCTTCCGTTCCAGTTTATTCATGAGGTTTACTCATTGAATGATGAGTCCTTCATATCAAAAAATCGCCTAAAAATATAACAAAAATCAGATTCCGTGAGAGAAGGTCATGAATGAAACACATGTCAATACATCTGTAACTGCTCACATCATCAACGCCTTCGTGAAAGATGGAGCCGGTGGAAATCCGGCCGGTGTGGTGTTTGATGCTGACAAGCTGAGCGAAGCGGATATGCAGGAAGTGGCTGGCAAAATCGGTTTTTCTGAAACGGCCTTTGTTTCCGCATCGGACGAAGCCGGTTTCAGGCTCGACTTTTTCACGCCGAACCGCCGTATCGCCCATTGCGGTCACGCTACGATTGCGACCTTTGCATACCTGGCGGAAACGGGCCGCCTCGGTGAGGGCGAAACATCGAAGATGACTGTCGATGGCCCACGCAAGATTATCATCAAAGGCAAACAGGCCTTTATGGAGCAAACGGCGCCGTCATATCGTGCTGCGGACGAGTGGGCCGCCGACGGGGTATCGCTGGAGGACGTCATGACCTCCCTTGGACTGACCGAATCCGACATGGTCGAGGATGTGAAGCCCCAACTTGTCAACACTGGAAACAGTTTCATTATATTTCCGGTCAGAAACGAGGAGATTCTTGCCGGAATTATACCTGATCAGGACGCGATCAGCGCGATCAGCGAGAAGCTGGATCTCATCGGCTATTATGTGTTCGCGCTGTCTCCATCTTCGTCTGCAAGTCATGCGACAACGCGTATGTTCGGGCCGCGCTATGCGATCCCCGAAGAAGCCGCAACCGGGATGGCGGCCGGGCCGCTCGGTTGTTTTCTTTACGACGTCATGGGCATCAAAGAGACCCACATGGAAATCGATCAGGGGAACTTCATGACGCCGGCATCGCCGAGTGTCATTGCCGTTGACCTGGACGTCGATGCATCCGGCGCGATCGTCGGACTGACAGCCGGCGGATACGGACGTTCGATAAGCGAATTGGAAATTTCCATCGATCGATAGGCTGCGATCTCGCGAGGTCCTTCGATTGTCGGCCTGCTGCCCGGCCTTGATCCCAAACCGGAAGCCGAAATGACTGATCCTATCGTGGCGCTAGTCACTTTTGCCTTTGTCGCGACGGCATCGCCCGGTGGAGCAACATCGTTGGCAACGACATCGGGGGCTGAGTTTGGATATGTGCGAAGCCTGCCGCTTATCAGCGGGATCGCATTCACGCTTGCGTTTCTCGTTGCGGTCTCAAGCACTGGGTTGTCGGCGGCGATATTGGCGATCCCGTCGCTGGAACTTGGTATGAAGGCCATCGGTTCTGCATATCTGCTGTGGCTGGCTTTTGAAATTCTCAGGGCCGGTCCTCCCGGCAAGGCCGATTTATCCAAGTCACGGCCAATCGGACTGGTCGGTGGGGCGATGCTTCTCATGATAAATCCGAAAGCCTGGGCCATGGCCGTGGGCGTGGCCGGTTCGTTTTCCGGCATTTCGGATAATCCTCACGTCGTGGCGCTTGTCTTCGGATGCGTTTTTGCGGTCTCCGCACTCATGTCGCTGTCGATTTGGGCAATGGCCGGATCAGTCCTCGCGCGCTTGATCCAATCGGATTGGCAGTGGCATCTGTTCAACGGGTCGATGGCAATGCTTCTTGTCTTGTCGATCGTCTCGTTTTGGGTCTGATTTCAATGCGGAGAAATGCCGACCATTAGACCGGCCTGGCCGGTTACGGAGGAGTGCGGCAAGTCAGGTCTTGTTCGTGGTCCTGTCGTTCAGGCGTGATTTCACGCAATTGTCCATTGGGTCTCGACCGGTCCGAAAGACTATGTATCGACTATTCGGCCGCGAGCGAAAAATTGGGCGTTGTGGCGCCCTGAGATGTCAGCGGCGACCCGTTCTGCAGGCGCGACCTGTCGAGATCACCGACTTTGGCTGTTCCCATCAGCACCATGTCGCGCTCGACCTCGTCGCGCATACGCTGCAAGGCCCGTTCGACGCCCTTCTGGCCGCCGGCCGCCAGCGCATAGAGATAGCCGCGCCCCATCATGCAGGCCTTTGCGCCCATGGCCAGCGCTTTCAGCACATGGGTTCCGCGCCGGATGCCGCCGTCGAGGATGACCTCGACATCGTCGCCAACCGCGTCGCAGATCCGTTGCAACATGTCGAACGGGGCGGTGCAGCCGTCCAACTGCCGGCCGCCATGGTTGGATATCATGATCGCGCTGGCCCCCGCATCCCGGGCGCGCACCGCGTCTTCCACCGACATCACGCCCTTGATGGCAAACGGGCCGCCCCAGGCTGCTATCAACTCTTCCGCGTCCTTCCAGGTGATCGATCTGTCGAACTGGCTGTTGATGTAATCGATGACGGAGATCAGGTTGGTCGAATTGCCGGCATTGACGCTGGTGGCGACATTGGCGAGACGGAACTTCTCGCGAAGCAGGAAGTTGAACGACCAATCCCAATGGGTGGCAAAACTCAACAGGCTCGCCGGCGTCAGCTTCGGCGGCATGACCATGCCTGTCACCAGATCGCGCTCGCGGTTTCCCGCAACAAGCGTGTCGATCGTCAGGCACAGCGATGAATAGTTCGCAGCCTTGCAGCGTTCCACGAATTCATAGGTCAGTGCCCGGTCCTTGTGGATGTAGATCTGAAAACATTTGGGGCCGGCCGTCAGCGCACCGATCTCCTCGATCGATACGGTCGACAGGCTGGAAAGGCTGTAGATCGTGCCGAACTTTTCTGCCGCCCTTGCGACGGCGCGTTCTCCATCATGGTGAAACAGACGCGACATACCGGTCGGGGACAAAAAAACCGGCCAGTCAATCTTCTGACTAAGGACTTCAGTCGAAAGATCCAGTCCGGACAGATCGGCGAGCCCGTTGGGGATCAGCCGGACATCGTCGAAGGCGGAACTGTTGCGGCGCAGCGTTGCCTCGTCGTCGGATCCGCCATCGATATAGTGGAAGAGGGGAGCGGGAAGCCGGCGCTTGGCCATGCGGCGGAAATCTTCGATGTTGTTGCAGTGATCGATACGCATGGGACCCCTCGAAACGATTGAAATGTGGTCGATTGAATGATATTGGTATTCTGGTATTACCAGATTGATTAAAGGATCGCAATTCGTGCCGTTCAAACAAATTGCCGCACCGAATCTTGCCGCCGCAGCAGCCGCGCAAATTCGGCAATTGATTGTCGAGGATGTGTTGCGTCCCGGCGATCAATTGCCTGGTGAACGGGACCTATCCGCCCGCATGGGCGTGTCGCGTACATCCTTGCGGTCCGCCCTTCAGACATTGATTGCCGAAGGCTTGCTGATTTCACGACATGGAGCGGCATTGCGGGTTGCCGATACTGTGGGGGCCGCACTTTCGGATCCGCTGACCGTGCTGCTGCAGAGTGTGCCGGGAGCAGTCTTCGACTACCTGCGATTTCGGGCCATCCTCGAGGGGGAATGCGCGGCGCTTGCCGCCGAACACGCGACCGATCCGGAGCGGCGGGCAATCCATGCGATCCTTGGCAGAATGGAAGCGGTGCAATCGGCCCCGGATCCGGCCCGGGAAGCCGCTCTCGACACCGAATTTCACATGGCGATCGTCGAAGCGGCCGGTAACCGGGTCGCAATTCAAGTGGTGCGCAGCCTGCATGAATTGCTGCGCCGAGGTATCGCCGAAAGCCGCGCGCTGGTTTATGGGGACAAGACGGCCAGAGATGCACTGCTTGATCAGCACAGGTCGATCGCCGACGCCATCGCGCATGGAAATGCCGCCGCCGCGCGGCGAGCCTTGCACGACCATTTGCGGTTCGTTGAGGAAACCACGCGAGCCAAGGCCGACGAAGCCGAACGCAACGAACTTTCGGAAAGGCGGCGGGCCTGGGCCGAGGAAACGGGTTGAGATCAACCCTCCTGATAAAGTCAACTCACCTCAAATACTCACAATGCTATGTTTTTGGCGTGGCATCCGAAACAGGTCGTGCCGGTGTCCTGAACCGGCAGTTGACCGCGAACTTCGGCCAATTTGATCGACAATGGATCGTGATCTGGAAGAGGTAGCCAACGCGACACGGGCCGGATTATGGTGCCGGACACTGGAATGCCTGGTTGCCGCAGAACGGGCACCTGGTCCAGACTGCGCAATTCCTGACCAGCACATCCAGGCCTGAGAGGATCCATCATGAACAACCCCCGTGGCTCGTCGTTACAAAACGTTTTGCGTCCAGGAAACATCGCCGTGGTCACTGGCGCCGCCAATGGTATCGGTCTGGCGATGGCGCGCCGGTTTCAGACCTTCGGATTGCATGTCTGTATGCTCGACTCGGACGGGGATCGATTGGACCGGACGGCCAGTGAGCTGGCAAAAGGGAATGCCGGAGGCGGCGAGATCCTCTCACTGCGCACCGATGTTTCGCAACTCGTCGACCTTGAGGCAGCCCGCGACGCGGTCCGTGAGCGTTGGGGCGGGGCGCCGGCGCTTCTGGTCAACAATGCGGCCACACGGGTTGGCGGCGGCGTGTTTTCTCCGCTTGAAGATTGGCGTTTGACGTTTGATGTCAATCTCTGGGGCGTTGTGAACGGTGTCCACGCGTTTGCCCCGGCCATGATGGAAACAAAAGAACCGGGTCTGATCATCAATGTCGGTTCCAAGCAGGGTATAACCAATCCGCCGGGAAACACCGCCTACAACATGACAAAGGCCGCTGTTCGCACCTATACCGAAGGCCTTGAACATACATTGCGCAACACACCGGGCTGCAATATCTCCGCGCACTTGCTGGTTCCCGGATGGACGACGACCGGGGACCGGGAACACAAGCAGGGTGCGTGGTTGCCCGATCAGGTGGTGGACTACATGTGTGAGGCCCTGCAAAGAGGATCTTTCTACATCATCTGTCCGGATGACGATGTCAGCGAAGACATGGATCGCGCGCGGATCCAGTGGGCGGCTCTCGACATTACGCAAGATCGGCCGCCCTTATCCCGCTGGGTCAGCGACTACATACCGGCATTCCAGGAGTTTTCAAAACCATCCGGCTCGGATGGGCGCTGAATTCGAAATTTTGGGGCTGTCGATCTGCCGAACAACTCTCAATACATTGAAATTTCCTCGGCATGGCGCGTGAAATTTATTTCATGCGCCACGTGTAATCCTTTACATCTTTGAACAAAATGGAGTTTCTGCGGCAAATATCCATAATCCGAACTATGGCGTCCTGAGATATTTCTGTACTTGAATTGCGATACTTGAAGTTGATAAATGCCGGGTTTTTCTAGTTGGCCTGAAAAGGTATTCGAGGAATCCAAGATTGCAGGCTGGTGCTGTGAAGCATCGCGAAGGTAAATTTGTGCGATCACGTTTGCACAAGATCGGTATTTGCTGCATTTTGCCTTTCGCCAGTACATATGTACCAGCAATCTTTGGTTCATTGGTTTGTGTTTTTGCCTGGCGGCGCTAGACTTTTGTCAAGTCCCGCAAAGAAAGACGGGGCGATTGTGGCGTCCATGACGACGGGGCCCGATTGCCGGGCACGGAGCCGCAAGGTTTCAACCGTCGGGACTATGCCTTGTGGGGGGCCACGCAGTGCGCCGACTGGACGATATAGGATATCTTGACGCGAACATGTTTGATGCGGCCCTGGGTGAGGTCGAGTTCAATCACGTCCTGAAGAAGATCATCGAACATTTTGGCGCCGGTGGCGGCGTGATATTCGAGCTGAACCGAAAAACCGGCGAAATCAGCAATTGGATCGGTCCGGGCCTCGAGGATGGAGCACAGGACTATATTGAACACTTGAATTCTATCAACCCGCGCATGAGGTATTCACTCCGGCATGCGCCGGGGCACGTCACCTACGAAGGCCTTTTCACCAACGAACAGGCCATGGATCGCAGCGAATTCTATGATGCGATCCAACGCATCACTGGCGTCAGGTATTTTCTCGGCTCCAGGCTTTACGACGAAGGCGACGTATCCGTTTTTCATTCCGTTGAGTTTACACCGAAACACGGGCATCCGGAAAAAGACAAGATAAACACCTTCATGCGCACATCGGCCAATTTGGCAAAAGCATGGAAGCTCGCAAAGACTCAGGCGGCCGGCGAGGCGAATAACAGCGACCAATTCGTATTTCAGCATTTGCCTTGGGCGATTTTCTCAGTCGACAAAAATGGCCATGTCATGCCGCAAAACGGTCCCGGCCGGAATTTCGTCTATGGTGGTGGCCCGATATCGCTTGTCGATGGGCGGCTGATCTCCGGCAGCAACGATCTCAACAGCGTCATCTCCGGTTTTATCAAGCGCGCCATTTCCGGTCAGTCCGGATCGATGCCGTTGCCCGTTGGAGACGGAAACCTGCCGCTTATCATGCAGAGCCTGCCCGTCCCGGATCGCCGGACTGCCTTCTTGTTCATTCGCGATGCGCGGCAGTCGGCAGGATTTTTCTCGAAGGTTCTGCCTGGATTGTTCGGCCTCACAGCCGCCGAGATCCGGATCGTGAATGTCCTGGCCGAGGGCCGGGACCTGCAATCGGTTGCCGACGATCTGCAATTGTCGCGCAACACGGTGCGCAATCACCTGCAGGCCATCTACGGCAAGACCGGAACCAGCAATCGCGTTGAACTGCTGACACAATTGATGGGACTGATCGACAATGCGTGATGGTATTCTGCACGCGAGGGTCATGCCGCACAGTTGAAGAAACCAGTCTGATTGGCACACGCTTGTTTGCCGTCTGCGCGGTTTCCGTCCGACAGAAGTTTCCGATTGATCCCGGTTGGCCTGTCCGCTCACACGGAATCGGCTGAACAAACGAGAATCCATAAATCAAGGACTCCAGCGTTTCGCTGCACCCGTGAAACGATGAGACGCGATTACAGAAAGTCCGGAAGCCGCTTCAGGAAGATTTCGACGTCTTCCTCGGTCGTGAACAGATGGGCGGATGCGCGGACGCGGCCCTGATCGCCCCAAATCAGAATGTTTTCCCGCTCGGCTGCAGCAACTATGACTTCCGGGTTTTCATGGACGAAGGCGGCATTGCCGGCGCGGCGGTCCGCCTCAAGTGGTGTCATGACCTCCAACCCAAGGGCGTTCATGCCGTCGACCATGTGTCCGGTCAACGCGCGCACATGGGCAGCGATCGCATCAACGCCGTAGCTGTCGAGATAGGCGATCGATTCTTGCAGCAGATAAAGACCGAGGTGTCCGACATTCCCGTATTCAGCCCGTTTGGCGTCCGACTTCATCTGGAACTCGGCAGCTGTCGATCCCGGGTCCGCCGACCACCACCCAACACAGGCTGGACGGAAGTCCGGAGACTTTTGCCGGTTCCAGGTGAAAATGCCCTGGTGAGTTCCCAGGAGAAATTTGTAGGTGCTGCCAACGACGAAGTCGCACAGGTCTGCCCGAACGGGTACCGCGCCCAAGGCGTGGCTCGCGTCGATCAGTAACGCGGTATCCGTGCCCGCCAGCGCTTCGGAGATTCGCGCGATATCGATGTGTTGGCCGGTCAGAGCGTTGACCTGACTGACATAGGTGAGGCGCGTTTTTCGATCACACCGGGAAACCAGCTTCTCCTCATCCAGCCGCCAGCCGTCAGGTCCAACCAGGCGCACCTCCACGCCGCGCTGTTTCAGGTTGGCCAAGGCGTATCGGCCTGAGGCGTAATCCAGTTCCGGTACGACCACATTGTCCCCCGGACGCCAATCGATGCTTGAGACGACCCGTTCGATGCCCTCCGACGCATTGCCCAGCAAGGCCACATCGCCGGCCGCTAGGCCGACCAGTCTTGCAACCTGGCTCCGAACATTTTCGGCAAGCGCCCAGTGGGCGTGATAACCGGAAAAACCGTTGGCCTTATCCTCGGCAAATCGCTCGAACGCCTGCCTGTGCACCTTGAGCAGCGGCGGTTCGCCCCCCGTTGCGAGATGAACCCGGCCTTCAAGCCCGATGAAATCGGCCTTCGCGGCGGGAAGGGAAGGGGGGTGGATGCCTGTCAGGGCGGTGGTCATAACGGGCGCCTTCAAGCTGGATATATCTCGAACCGTATTATGCGGCAAACCCTGCCTGGAAGCGAGCTTCTGTGTGTGCGTCCCACGCCTTGGAGATCAGTTCTGCATCGGATTGCAGATCCTCCTGACACCGGTCCCAGAGCGCAGCTTCCTCCGTTGACGCTCGATCATCCCATGACGGCGTTATCGGGATCCCATCGCTTTCCAGCGCCGTCAAATCGAACGTTTCATATTCTTCGATCCATTCTGCAATCAGCGAACACTCAAATTCACGGCCGAACTCCTCGCCGCTTGCGGTTTTGAACAGGACCGTATGGTCAATTGTGATGTCGGACATTGTGTTTCCTAAACAATTTTGCTTTGAAATAAATGTAGCAAAAAAAGTTACAATTACAAGAGGCAAAGATGTGCTTTGACAAATTACCGGATCAATTGAAGCACGCAATGCGTGTATTCATCATATGCTTACGCGCCAGCTTGCGGGCCCCTATCAGGACCAGGGGTTCTCCGGCGCACTGTTGATCGAAAGGACTTTCGCCTTGATGCCGATATTTACGTCTCCGTCGCTCTCGTCCTGGGTAATGACGAGTGGTTCCTGATAGCGCGAGTCCGTTGAATGGGGCCACAATTCGTACCCGCCATTGCGCCGCCGCACGAACTTGGCCGTGGTCTCAACCATTGCACCCTGCGCCCGGGTCCGCTCGACGATGACGAGGTCACCGTCATTGACCGTAATGCCGCTGTCAAGCGAAACACACAATAGAGTTGAGCCGTCTCGGGCAGTCTTGTTGATGGACGGACCGCGCACAATCAAGGCAAACTGGCTTTCCGGCGGAAACCGGCCATCGAGAATGCCGGGGACAGGATCATGCCGTGGTTCGTCCACAACATCGACTTCGAGCCAGATGCCGGCCGCGACCTCGCCAATGACGGGAACGACCCCGACAGAGTCATGATTTGATTCAAACGCATCGCCAGCCATGTGTCCAAGGATCAACGTATTTTCATCGACACCCAGAATCGGTGCGAACAGCCGCGCCTGCTTGGCCGAAAGTTGTCCCTTTTTTTCGATCCGGTTGATTGTCACCCGCGAAACGCCGGCAATCTCGGCCAAGTGTTCCTGGGTCATGCCGGCGGCGATCCGGGCGGCTTTGAAACTGTTCATGGTAAACCTTCAGTGCGGGCTCGTTTTCCCCAAAAAACGAAAAACTCTCATTTTTGGGGTTGATATCCATAAGAATAGTGTTACATTGTTCTCAACATAATGTTAAAAATAATGTTATGTCAAGAATTTCCTTGTTTAAAGGAAAACCATCGGCTTTTTCGGCAGCCGGTGTCTTTGAAACATTCTTCAAGTGTCTTGATGCAAATGGAACAAAACATGAACATTGCGGATGCGCGTGGACCGGAAACGTTGGCAACGGGGGATATGGAACTGGTTGAACGGGACGTGGCCGACCCGCACTTTAATCCGGCTTATTCCAGGAAGAAGAAACCTGAGACCGTGACGGTTCAGGTCAACATCCGGGAATCGTCAATTGCGCAGATGCATGCGCGTGGTCAGATCGACGATGCTCAACAGGTTGCGGCGGATCGGTTTCGCAGCGTGTTCGAAAGAGCCGGCCTGTCGGGTGTTCAGGGGATGGACACGACGCGTGAACGGGTCGACGGCGGACAGCGGCACGCCGGATACACCGACACCCGACTGGACGCTGCCAGGGAACTGTCGCTGTTGGCGCGGGAACTGGGAAAGATCGGATATCCGGTTTGCATTCTGGTCTGCGGCGAGCGCTTGTCCGTGCGTGACACGGCCAGGCGCATGCTTGGCCAGCCGCCGAAAAAACGCGAGCTTGAATATTACGGTCGCTTGCTGCGCGACCATCTCGATCTGCTGTGTTTTCATTGGGGATACAAAAAGAAGGGGCCGTGACCATTTTGCGGTCGGTGCGAGCAAATCCACGGAAAGCACCCGCCTCGTGTTGCAGTTTCAGATTCCGTCTGTTGCGGATCAGCTGCCGCGCTCGATATTCCCGAACAAAAATCCGGAACCGGCTCCGGGTGTGGATCGTATCTGAAACCGGTACCCATGGGCGTCTGCAAGGTCCCGCACCAATGCGAGGCCGAGGCCGTGCCCGGTGGATTGCGCGCCTCGTTCATAGGGTTGCTGCAGCCGCTCCTGGTCCTGCCGGTGAAGGCCCGGTCCGGTGTCCCAGACCTCCAGGCGCATGGTTTCGCCCTCGCGCCGTGCACCGATCAGAATTTTGCCGGTGTCTGTGTGCCTGACCGCATTTGCGACCAGGTTGGTCATCACACGGATCAGGGCTACAGGATCCCCCAGGACTTCGACACGCGATACCACGGTTCTGAGGTCCAGGCCTTTTTCCGCTGCCTCGTCGGCAAACATGAAAGCGACGTTTTCCAGAATGGTCGAAAGGGGAAATGTTTCCCGCTTGGGACTTTCAATGTCGTCGGTAAGGGCTGCGCTTTCCAGTTCAGACCCGGGGTGGGTCTCCTCGAGTTGTCGTTGCAGCAGGCTCTGCAGGAAGTCGATGCCGCGATTTGCGGTTTCCCGCGCCTCCGGATCCTTTTCCGCGGCGCGTTGCACGGCAAGGCGCAGCGACAGCAATGGCTGGCGCATGTCATGGCTGGCCGCCGCCAGTTGTGCCCGCCGGGTTTCCGCCATCTCCCGGGCGCGGCCATGTTCGGTCTCTTCGTGTCGCAATCTTTCGGTCAGCGCGAGTTTGTCCTGAACGGCCTTGAATTCGTTTTCGACCGCACGATCGTGGCCACGCCGCAACCCGATCGTTTGGGCAACGACGGCGCTGGCAAAAAGCAGCCCGTCGACAATTTGCCCGACGCGGATGATCACGTTGGTCTGCGAAATCGAGAGTGAATCGTTGACAATCCAGGCGAGAGATCCCAGGGCACTGTTTGCAAATAGGATAATTGTCCCGGCAAGGAAGAGGAGCGATCCGGATATCCGGTCGCGCACGCCCAGTATCGCGCCCCACAGGACCAGGATCGCGAACGCCAGGACCGTGCCAAGGACCGGCAGGATGAAATAGATCGGTTTGAACAAGTAGAGTGGGGCCAGTGTGATTCCGCAGATAAGCAGAATATTCAGTGCCTTGTTGAATCGGGGATAGTGCTCTACCGCGCCAAGAAAAGACTTCAGCATCAGCACGTAGAACACAATGATTGGCGCACGGATGACAATGCTGAAAGCACCGTTCAATGCCGGCCAGTCCGGCCAGACATATTGAAAAAGCAGGCCACTTGTCTGCGCAGATTGCAAAACGAAAAAAGCGTAGAACCCGGCATAATAGAGCGCGACCTGGGACCGGAGGATGGCAGCGAATGCGAGCACGAAGGCAATCAGCGTCACTGTAAGACCATAATAAAGCCCTTCGGTCGCGGCATTGCGGACCCGGTAGTCGTTGGCGACACCCAGCGGCGAGATCCAGAGATCGAACTGGGTTGTGGTGGGTTGGAAAAACCGGAACCAGAGTTCTGCGCCGGATCCCGCAGGCAGGGTGAAGGGGAGGGACCTGATCAGCCGTTCGCGCGGGTCCCGCTTCGAAAAGTCCTGTCGCTCGGCATCGTGATCAAGGAGCTTGCGCTCTCCCTGGTCGTCATTCAGAAAGACGGTGGCGTTCCACCAGAAGGCCTGGCGCATGTCGAGAACGAAGGTCGCGGCTTGCTGGCCGGAATTGTGGACCTTGAGCACACCCCAGCCCGCGCCGTTCAATGCCCTTGTATCAAGGGGGCGCAATCCGTCGCCAGCGAGCATCGACCTGCGCGCGTCTTTCAGCGTCAGGGTCAGGTCGGGGTCGTCAAGCACCCAAAGGCGGGATAAAAGGTTGCTCTCGACGGATCCGGATTGCACATTCAGTGTTGGCGGGTTTTGTTCGGCCGATGCCGGGGTTGAGAATGCAAACATGGCCGCAATCAGGGGCGCCAGCAGACGTCCGGCCGTTCCAATACGGATCCGTTTCGGCCTGCCGTCGACAGGCTCGAACCAGCGGGGACAGCGCGCTGGTGCGTTGTGTGGTATTGAACGCTTTCTGGAAGACTGCAGCGGACCATCGATGGGTTGAACGGGGGGAATTCGATGCGGACCGTTGTCATTGCCGACGATCATGCGCTTGTGCGTTCGGGACTGAAGGCCGTGTTCCAGAACATAGAATCTGCTGAAATCGTTGCAGAAGCTCAGAATGGCATCGAGGCGATTGCGTTTGCGAAGCGGCATAAGCCCGCCTTGCTGGTGCTCGATGTCGCCATGCCGCTCGCGCAGGGTGTGGAAGTCTATACCGAGGCCAGGCGCTGGACGCCCGAGACCCGCATCGCGGTTCTGACCGGTTTCCGGTCGCCGGGCATGCTGGCCGATTGGATGTCGGCCGGCGTCGACGGGCTTTTTCTCAAGACAACGCCACCGGAAGAAATGGAAAACGGCTTCGGCCTGCTGCTTGAGGGCGGCTCCTACGTTGCCAGGGAAGTTCGGGAGATCTTGCAGGGTCTTGAAACCCAAAGCGACCTGACGCCAAGGGAGCGCGAAATCCTGTCGTTGATCGCCACCGGGTTTTCCAACAACGAGATCGCCGACCGGCTTGGAGTAAGCCCCAAGACGGTCGACAATCATCGCACGAGCCTGATGCGAAAGCTTGAGGTGCATTCGGTCGCCGAACTCGTGGCCCGGGCTCTGCGGGATGGATTGCTGGATCACCTGCGACAGCTCTGATTGTTTCGTGCCTGACGACACCTTTATCTCCGACAATTGACCGGCAGGCCACCATCAAGGTGCAATATAGGGGATCCGCCCCATACCGGCGGCTCTCGCCGGTCACCAGTTTTCAGACAGTTCACGGGATCCGGACAGGGACCCGATGTCCACCCAGTCTGAAACGGAGACCATAATGATCCATTCGAAATTGCGCCTCGCGCTTGCAGCCCTTGCGCTATCGGCGGCGGCCGGTGTGTCGATGCCTGGCCAGGCGGAAGCCGGTTGGCAGAAATGCGCGACCGAACCCAATCCATGCCGTTCGACACAGAACTGGAACCAGGTGGTTCGGTTCGGTCTCAGCGCCACAAAGAACTATCTGGAAAAGGTTGAAAAGGGGCGCAACGGCATTGGCTGCGACCGCGCGAATTTTGGCGGTGACCCGGCACCCTACAAGAGAAAACATTGTTACATCTGGAATTATTCCTGGAAACGATGCGCATCCGAATTGGGCAATTGCGACTTTCCGCAGCGCTCGACCCTGGTCCGGTTTGGAACGACACCGCACAAAAAAGGCAAATACATTCAGAAATCCGTTTCGGGCGCCATTCGCTGCGACCGCCCATCCTTCGGCGGCGATCCGACCGTCGGCAAGACCAAGGCGTGCTGGTATTGGGATGCGCCGCGTTGAACCTGCTTCCATCCTGACCATCGTCCGGCGGTGTCATTCCCAGGTCTCAAGGGTTTGACTCGCCGGCGCACATCTATTCCCGCATTCAATTTGCATACTCCCTTCAAAGGATCCTCAAATGAAACTGTTCCGTACGCTTGCACCCGCCGCATTCCTCGCGCTGATGTCCGGCCTGGCTGTCATGCCGTTTCCAGCTTCAGCTCACTCTGTTGATCGCAATCCGATTGTCGTCGCCCATGCCGGACAATGGTATGCGATCGGCGGCGCCTTTCGCTCCCGTGCCAATGCCCAGCGGCGGGCGCGGCAATTGGGTGAGGATTATTGGGTTCCCATGTACAGCAACCGGTGTCCCAATTTCACCCCCGAGCTCTGGCTCGTTGTAACCGGGCCTTACCATCGCGACCAGGCGGTGGCATTTGCGTCAGGAGCGCCGCATGTCGGGGCTTATGCCAAAAGTTGTTATTGAGTTTGTCGGCGGAATATCGATGATGAGAAGGGGCAGGTCGCCTGAGATCTGCCCTTCGCATCATCGATCGGTGTGACCGAACAAAGTCGCCCGCCGCAAATGGAGCCCGTCAATGCGCATTCTTGTTCTGGGCGGGTATGGTTTGATCGGCCTTGCCGTCATTCGGCGACTGCACCGAATGGGGCATGAAGTGGTCGGGCTTGGCCGGAGCCGGATTACCGGCCAGAAGGCATGTCCGGATGTTTCCTGGATTGAGGCCGATATTTCCAGACACACCGAACCCAGTGCCTGGAGCGCACATCTGACAGATGTCGATGCCGTCATCAACGCTTCCGGCGCCCTTCAGGACGGGGCGAAGGACAATCTGGACCTGGCTCAGAACAAGGCCATGGTCGCCTTGATCGACTGCGCTCAGAAGATGGGGGTCAAACGGTTCATTCAGATCTCCGCCCCGGGAGCCGAACCGGACGCGTCGACCGCCTTCATGCGGACCAAGGCGGCGGCCGATGATCATTTGCGTCGCAGCGATCTGGCCTGGACGATTCTCAAGCCGGGTCTGGTGATTGGCGCTCAGGCCTATGGCGGCACCGCACTCATTCGCATGCTGGCCGGGTTTCCGATCGTCCTCCCGCTTGTGTTCGCCGATTCCCGCGTTCAGACGGTCGCGCTCGACGATGTCGTCGACTGCGTCGTTGCTGCTCTTGACGGGGACATTCCGGCCGGCACCGATCTCGACCTTGTCGAGCCCGAGGCTCACACCCTGCGCCAGGTCGTGGAGAGTTTTCGTCGGTGGTTGGGTTTTCCCGAGGCCGTCGCCGTGGTTGGGGTGCCGCGTTGGCTTGGCACAATCGTGGCCCGCTGTGCGGACTTTCTCGGACGTCTCGGCTGGCGTTCACCTCTGCGTACGACCGCAATGCAGGTGATTTCCGAGGATGTGCTTGGCGACCCGCAACCGCTGCGCACGCATTTGCGCAGAGATCTGTCTGGGCTTGGCGCGACGTTGGCCGCGCTTCCGTCAACATTGCAGGAACGGTGGTTTGCCCGACTGTATCTGGCGATGCCGGTCATGGTCGCGATATTGTCGCTGTTCTGGATCGTTTCGGGGTTGTTCGGTGTCTTGGCGCTTGACGCAGCGGCAGCGGTTTTGCCCGAAACGGTGCCCGCAACGATGGCCTTCATGTTCGTGATCGGAGGGGCCATCGCCGATATTGCGCTTGGCACCGCAATTCTCTACCGACCATGGGCGAAACGGGCCTGTTACGGAATGATTGCGCTGACCCTTTTTTACCTTTTTGCAGGAACGGTTCTCACACCCCTGTTGTGGCTCGACCCGCTCGGGCCGTTCGTGAAAACGGTTCCGGCGGCCGTCCTGGCCTGGGTCACGACGCTGGTGCTGGAGGACAGGTGATGGACATCGAACTGGTCCTGCGCTGGCTGCATGTCATCGGAGCCACCGTGCTGCTCGGCACCGGGGCCGGGATCGCGTTCTTCATGCTGATGGCCCATCGCACCAGGGATGCGGCGATCATCGCCCACACGGCCGCCACCGTGGTTGTCGCCGATTTCCTGTTCACGACCACGGCCATCATCGTCCAACCGATTACCGGCGTTCTGTTGGCCTGGCAGATCGGCTGGGAACTCACGGAAGGCTGGATCCTGCTCTCAATTGGCCTTTATGTGTTCACGGGCCTATTCTGGCTTCCCGTCGTCTGGATACAGATGCGCCTGCGTGATCTGGCGAGAGCCGCCGCGTTGGCGCATGCGCACCTGCCGGCCCAATATGACCGCCTGTTCCGGATCTGGTTTGCCTGCGGTATTCCGGCTTTCCTGGCCGTCCTGACAATTCTCTGGCTCATGCTGGAGCGCCCGGACATCCTGTCTTGACGGGCGCGGCAGGTCAGTCTTGCTCACCGCTGGTTTCGGTCCACACCGCCAGTTCGTAGCCATCCGGATCGGTGAAGTGAAAACGGCGTCCGCCGGGGAACCCGAATTCCGGTTTGACGATGGTGCCGCCGGCGGCTTCGACGCCTGTGCGGATGCTTTCAAGATCTTCGCCGTAAAGAATGACGAGCGGTCCGCCTGGTTTGACGGCGTCGCCAAGCTCAAAGCCGCCTTTCATGCGTCCATCCGAAAACTCGCAATAGGATGGTCCATAATCCGTGAAGGTCCAGCCAAAGGCACGTCCATAAAAGTCCTTGGCGCGGGCAATATCACTGACCACGAATTCGACATAGTCGATGCACTTGTTTCGGTTTGATTGTGCCATGACAGATCCTTGTAAACGAGGGACCCAGTCATGGATGATTTGCGCAGCCAACATCAAGGCTCTTTTGCACGGCCGACAATGTCTGCTGCCAGTCCGCTGTCGCGCGGCTCAGTCCGAAGGTTTAAAGCGGTTTGCGTTTAATATGATACATTTGACCGTCTTCTCCCGGCTTTTGGACTTCGTTGCGATCATCTCATGGTACACATACCACTTCGACAATCGCGCCTAGCCAAAAGCCGGGAGAAGACGGTCAAATGTATCATATTAAACGCAAACCGCTTTAGCCGATCTGTTGACCCGCTTTGGGGAAGGACACCAGGGTTTGACTGGCTTCGTCCCAGAGCTTGAGCTTCAGGCATGCAAAGCTGGTCATCAATGTCAGTCTGCGCACCTGCGCCAGTTCGGGAAAGTCGCGCAGCACCTGGGGCAGGCGGTAGAACGGAATACGGCTGGAAAGATGATGAACGTGATGGATGCCGATATTGGCGGTGAACCAGCACAAAATCCCGGGCAGATCATAATGTGAACTGCCGTACAGCGCTGCATCGTGCAACTGCCATTTCTCGTCGTCGGCCCAAACCGTATCTTCGAACTGGTGCTGCACATAAAACAGCCAGACGCCGATTGAAGCGGCCAGAAGCGTCACCGGGATCTGAATCATCAACACCGGTTCCACGCCAAGCGCATACACCATCAGCCCAACAACGGCGGCGATTGCGATATTGGTTCCCATGGCGCTGATCCAGAAGGTGCTTCCGGCACGGAAATAGCCGAACGGCAGCCTGTTCTCCAGGAAGAAAATGTAAGCCGGGCCGAGGCCGAACATGACCAACGGGTTGCGGTAGAGCCGATAGGCGATGCGGCGCATGGGCGGCAGGGCCTGATATTCGCGCACCGTCAATGTATCGATATCGCCGATCCCCCGCTTTCCCAGATTGCCGCAGGACGCATGATGGATGGCATGGCTGCGCCGCCAAACGTCGTAGGGTGTCAGGGTGATGACGCCGAGCGCTCGTCCGACCCAGTCATTGACCCCGCGCCGGCGAAAGAACGAATAATGGCCACAATCATGCTGTATCGCGAACAACCGGACCAGAAGACCGGCGGCGGGAATACAGATCAGCAGCGTCAGCCAATAGCTGACGGACAGGGCCCACCATGCCGCCACCCATGTGCCGACGAACAGGAAAGCAGTGAGCAAAAGCTCCAGAACGCTGCGGATTTCATTCGGTTCGCGGTACTGCGCAAGTGCCTTCAACCAGTCGCGCGCCGGCATCAGGGCCGTCTCGGAATTCACATGTTGCAAAACGGAGCTCTTCGGAGAGGAGGGCTATCCTATTGCGAACATCGAATAACCGGGACTTTATGCAATAAACGAGTGGACAAATTGATCAAGCACTAAGTCGGACTATCACAGAAACTTTGGTCGAATATGGGCCATTGGTCCAATGGCGCCTACACTTCAGGCGAGATTATTTTTGCATTTTCAAGAAATTAGGTAGTTTTCGCAAGGGTGTTTTCCGGCCAGGCCCGACACAGGCGATTCGGTTGGTGATGGGGTGTCCTTCAGGCGCATGTTGATTGCCTGGAGAACGACCACAGGCTCGCGGTTTGCCCGTCCGACCGCAAGGTGAGGATGGGAACCGGCTGGCCGGCGGGGTCTGTATCTGCCGCAGACCTTGCTTGTCTTTCAATCAGCCGGTGTCCTCACTACATTAATGTGGAAGATTCAAAGAGAATTGGAGCGGAGATGACACTGGAGCGCACATTGGTTCGGTGCGCCGTTGCCCTGATGCTTCTGGTTATGACCGGCTTCGCCTCTGGGTCCCATGCACAAGGCAGCCTGTCCGGTTCCCGAGCAAACACATCCGCGAGCGATCAGCAATTGCGGCGGGCGGAACAATTGCGGCGCCAAAACCGTCAATTGCAGCAAAGGCGCGCGATTGATCGCCAGACCCAAAGAGAGCGCCAGCGCATTCAGCGCCAGAGTACCAATGAGAGACGGGCGTTGCGAACCCAGCAATTCAAGGCAAACAAGTCCAACGATCCGCTGGCCCGCCATCGCAGCGCCGTCCGCCAGCACCAGAATTCCGTTCGCCAACGCCGGCGGGAGCAGCAATTGCGCATCGATCGCCAAAGATTGCTGAACAAGTTACAGCGCCAGAATTGATCAGGAAACCCGTTCCCCTTGCAGAAGGGGGTCCGAACGTCTTTTCAATCGGTCTGCGGGCGCGGTTTTTTGCCTTCCAGCAAGGCACTTTGTCCTCGAACCGCTTTTTGGACGTGCTCGACAAAAAGATTTACTCGGGGCGATTGGTCAAGATCCGCGGCGATCATGATCCAAAGCTCGGTGTCCATCTCGCCAAGCGGTTCACTCAACCTGGTCAGGCCCGGCGAGGTGTCTCCCAGGCAACAGGGCAGGATCACCGCGCCCGCGCCCGCTTCAGCAAGCGCCCGGGCGCTTTGGAATGTGTCGGCGGTCAGACGAATGGATTTCGGCTGGATGTTGTCTTTCATCCATTCATTGATCGGCGCGTTTTTCAATGCACCGCCCGGACCAATCCAGGCCAGGTCCGAAAAGGATGTCCGCCGGAACTCCTCCGCGCGGTCGATAGCGCCGAAGACGCAAAATGCCAGGCCGGCCAGACGTATCGCCTTGACGTTGTCGGGAGGTTTGCGGGTTGCCCGGATTGCGACATCCGCATCCTTGCGATTGAGATTGACGCGATCGGTCGACATGGAGATGTCGACATCAATGGTCGGGTAGATCCGGGCGAACGATTCGAAACAGGGACCAAGAACGGAAATCATGACGGAATCGACCGTCGACACCGATATGGTGCCGCGCATGATCAGGTCCGAGTGGAGGATGTCGTCGTGGATGGTCCTGGCCAGATCCTCCATCCGTCGCACCTGTTCGACGAGGGCGTCGCATTCCAACGTGGTCTCATAGCCTGATTGTTTCTTTCGGAACAGGACGGTGCCGAACGCATGTTCAAAGGCGGTGATCCTGCGCATCACCGTAGTCGCATTCACTCCGAGACTGCGCGCCGCCTTGGCCGTTGAACCGAATTCAGCGACCTTCAAAATAAATTTAAGAGCGTTCCAATCGAGATCGTGCATAGGTGCAGGACCGTATTGCAAAAACGCGGATTGAACAACAAATCCGCAGTGGATACGGTATGCCGCCGCTAAGGGCAGATGGTCTTTGCCGGCAATTTTTTCGTGGGGCAAATTTGAAAACAGCCGTTCAACGGCGAAATAATCGGAAGGATAGGAAATGGGTCTTGAAATATTGAAGAAAGCGATCGCACCGGCATTCGCAGCAGGCTTGCTGTTTGCGACCTCGGGCCTTGCAATTGCAGAATCCTACACGGTGGATCTGTCCCACTCGTTTATCCAGTTTCGGACCAAACACCTGGGAATGTCCTGGTTGCCGGGACAGTTCAACAAATTCGAGGGCAAGTTGACCTACGATCCGGCCAAAGGACCGGAAGCACAGAAAATTTCTATCACGATCGACACCGCCAGCCTGGACACCAACTGGGCCGATCGTGACAAACACCTGAGAAGCGCTGATTTCTTCAACGTCGAAAAGTTTCCGACGGCCACATTTGAAAGCACCGCGTTCAAGGGCGACGAAAACGGTGGAACGCTTACCGGTGACCTGACCTTGCTGGGCGTCACCAAATCCATCTCGTTCGACATCAAGAAAATCGGTGAAGGCGACGATCCGTGGGGCGGCTATCGCGCAGGATTTGAAGGCAGTTACAATCTGAACCGCGAAGATTGGGGCATGGGCTACAATCTTGGTCCAGCTGCCAAAGTCGTGGAACTCACGCTCCTGATCGAAGCGATCAAGGACAAGTAGGGTCGCAGGCATTGCTCAAGAACTCTGAAAGCTCCTATGGAGCCGTCAGCAAGATGGTGCACTGGGTTATAGCCCTGTGCATCATTTTTTTGATCTGGCTCGGATGGTGGATGGTTGACCTGAGCTTCTACAGTTCCTGGTATTATTCGGCTCCGAACCTGCACAAGGCGCTCGGGATCGTGGTGTTCGTGTTGGCAGCCGCGAAATTGGTCTGGCACGCGGTGTCCCCGCCACCACCTTTGCAATCGGAGTTGAGTGCATTGGAAAAGGCCGGAGCGAAAATCGCTCACTTTCTGTTGCTTGCCTCCATGTTCGTGATCCCGGTAACCGGCTACCTGCAGACGACGGTGAAGGGGGAGGGCGTTTCCATGTTCGGCCTGTTTGAATTGCCGGCGCTTTACCGCAGTTCAGAATCGCTCCGGGATCTTGCAATCGACGTGCATTATTATTTTTCCTACATCCTCGTCGCGATAATCGCCGCCCATGCCGGTGCGGCTCTCAAACATCAGTTTATCGACAAGAAACAGACGCTTCGGCGGATCATTTGAAGGAACGACGGGCGCTTCGGCCGGTATTGAAACCCGTGGTCGATCTGAATGTTCCAAGGTCCCGGTTTGTGAACCCAGCACCGATCCGTGTTAGAATACATCCTCGATCCAATGGAGCGTCTGACAATGGCAGGCTTCGAGCAGACCTATCTCGGCAAACTCCGCGCCTCTGTGGGGACTGGATTGCTGTTGGTGCCGGGCGCGCGCATTGTAATCTCCCGGGAAGATGGTCACATCCTCCTCCAATTGCGGTCCGATTTCCGCAAGTGGGGACTGCCGGGTGGCATGGCCGAGCCCGGAGAATCCCTGGAGACAGTCATCAGGCGTGAAGTGCGCGAGGAAACCGGGCTTTCCATTACCGGTGCAACGCCGTTCGGGTTTGCCAGTGACCCGGTCCACGAAACCATCGAATTTCCCAACGGCGACCGGACCCAGTTCTTCGTCATGAATTTTTACACAGCAACCTTTACCGGCACGTTGCGCCGTGACGGCGATGAAACCCTGCGCCTTGGCTGGTTCAGCGCAACAGATCTGCCGGACATGCTCGACAATATGCGGCGTAGCGTTGAACGGTTTGTTGAGTTCCGGCGAACCGGGATCTTTCAGATGTTTTGAGCAGAAACCGGCTTCGACAGAGTTTCATGTCGAACGGTGGGCGGCGATGGCCGCGGCCCGGCGGTCCAGACTTTTTTGCGGCCAGATGTCATCGCGCACATAATATTCCGGATAGACCAGCGCATCGCGCGGCAATTCCAGCCAGGGCTGTTTCGAGGCGGTGTAAATGTGAATGTCGGGCGGAACCTTTGCCGGATCATCCAGCGTTCCGACCTTCACGAAATGAATTGCGTCGTCGGCGCCGGCGTAGTTGCTCCACAATGCGGTGAGGCAGGTCGGGCATCGGGTGACTTTTTGACCTCCGCCGCTTTCAGATGGAATGATCGTGAAGTCCGGCTGCCCGGACAGGATCTCAAGCCGGTCCGCTTCAATCATCGCATTCAGCGCAAATGCCGATCCGGATTCGCGCTGACACCAGGTGCAGTGACAGCAATGGGAATAAATCGGGCGGCTGGTCATACGATAACGAACCGATCCGCAAGTGCATCCGCCATCCAGCATTTTCGGCTCCCGTCTTCATTGATTGTGCGGAGATCCTAAGATCGTCTGTTTCCGATGTCTCAGGTCAAGGACGTGAAACCCGATCTCTGCTGACAGAAATCGACAAGGGACTTGCCGTGGTCACAGGCTCTCGAAATATTCACGGTGCTCCCAATCCGTCACTGCCTGCTCGAAGCGCGCAATTTCCGCCGCTTTTATCGTTCGGTAGTAGGATAGGAAATTTTCCCCCAATACATCCTCGAACAGTGCGGTTTCCTTCATCGCATAAAGGGCTTCCCTCAGGCTCGTGGGCAACATTGGTGCATCGGTTTGATAGGGGGCGTCGGCGGATGGGCCGGGATCCCGCCGATTGCGAATACCGTCGAGGCCGGCAAGAACCTGGGACGCCATGTAGAGATAGGGATTGGCCGAGGGCTCGCCAACCCGGTTTTCGATCCGTGTCGCCGGATCTTCGGCACCGCCCAGGACGCGTGCCATGACGCCACGATTGTCGCGGCCCCAGATCGCACGGTCGGGCGCCAGGGAATTGGCCCGGAACCGTTTGTACCCATTGATCGTCGGAGCGGCGAACACGCTGGAGCTCCTGGCATGGTGCAGAAGCCCGCCGAGATAGAACCGGCCGGTCTCGGATAGGAGTTCCTCGGTTTGTGTAGGGATAAAGGTATTGGCGCCGGTCTTTGCATCGGAAAGGGATTGGTGCAGGTGCCACCCCGATGCCATGGCATTGTCGAAATGCGGGCGGCACATGAAGCTGGCGAGATAACCGTGGCGTCGGCAGATCTGTTTGATGGCGCTGCGAAACAGCACCATCAGGTCGGCTGACCGATGGCCTTCCTGCGCCTGAAAGGTGAATTCGCACTGGCTCGGACCGAACTCGATTTCGACCGATCGCAGCGGCAGACCCAGCGCCGTCAAGTCCCGGCGAAGCACTTCCAGGATCGGTTCCATCTGATCGAACCGGTGCTCCGTCAGGTATTGATATCCCTGCGACAGGAGCCGCACGTCCGGCGGCGGCCCCGGCTGTCCGCCGTCGGACAGCGACAGGTTTTCACCTGTAAGTTCAAACAGATGAACTTCAACTTCCAACCCGATTTTTACCGAATATCCATCGTCCGACGCGCGCGCCAGCGCCTGATGCAGGATATCCCGCGTGCCGAAGGGTGTCTTGCGTCCGTCGGGATAGACAATGTCGCATAGGATCCAACCGGTCTTGTGTGCAAAGGGCAGCACGGTGAACGTCGTCGGGTCGGCGACCATCATGATATCGGCCGCACCCTGCAATTCCGTCAGGCCCAGGCCACCGCCCTCGGTGAACACGGGAAATACCGTCCGGTGGGATGTGTCTTTCAGCAATAGCGTGGAGGTAATCGAAACACCGCTTTTCAGAGCCTTCACGGCCTCGTCGGCCATGAGTGTCTTGCCACGCAGGATCCCGTGCTGATCCGGAAACGAAAACCGCACGGTCTCCAGGTCTTCGGTTTCAATGCGTCGGGCAATGTCCGCGGCCTGGCTATGCTGTTCGTTCGACCACAATCCATGCCGGTCGACAAAACTCGCGTGGTCCTTCGCCGCCATATTAGAGCGATGCCTGCCAAGAGCAGCGGGAGCGACGCGCGGCGTCGCGTTCCGGCCAGTCGGTCTGCCAGCCTTCGTTCGCAGTCACCAGATCAATTGACACCGGTCCCTTCATCTGTTCCGCCCCTTTCAGTCCGACATTAAACGGTTCGTCGTTGCGGTCCAGCTTGGAAATTGCCGACCGCAGCATGCGACGATATCTGCCGATACCAATATCCGAACGACCGAGATGTTCTTTTGTTCTGTCCTGTATCGACCCCATGGATTCCACGGCCCATTGATCGTGTACGTTGATGTCCAGGCCCATGCCGGTATAGGTCTCCGTCTCCTGTTCCCTTGGATCGTAGCCGTAATTGTTGCGACGGTTTTTCAGCGGCGCATAGTCCGGCAGCGTATGTTCTTTCAAGCGCTGCTCACGCATGGTCACCTTGTCGACGGGATTCCCGAAACTGGTGAACAGGGAATACCAGTAACAGTGTCGATCATCGATCGGAACATGCCATTGGGTAATCGTCATCTCGTTCGACATCGGAATATGAATCGCGCAGGGAAAGATCTGATTGGTAACGCGAACATGCATATTGCCGTTTTGCAGATCACGCAGTGCGATCAGGCGCAGTCCGTAGTCTGTTTCTTCTACATGGATATCAGGGCGTGGAAACTCCCTGAGCACCCGGGTCATCGGCATATCTGACCCGTCAGACGTGTCGCGAAACTGCTTGCCGTAGCTGTCTTTCGGGTCTTCGTCCTGCAGAAACCGGTGCAGGAACGAGGCATGAGCCGGGTCGATCCCCACTTCCAGAGCCTGCAGCCAATTGCATTCCCACAGGCCCTTGAAGGCAAAGACATGGCTGTCGGGCGCACGGAAACAATCAAAATCAGGAAATGGCGGCGGGTCGCCCGGGCCCATATAGGTCCAGAAAACACCATTGCGTTCAATCACCGGATAGCCGGCCGTCTTGATCTGGGTGTGCATTTGCGACCCTTCGGGCTCGGCCGGCTGTTCGACACATTGGCCGGTCACGTCGAAATGCCAGCCGTGGAACGGGCAGCGCAGGCCATTGTTCTCCAGCCGCCCGTAGCACAGGTCCGCGCCGCGATGTGGACAGTGCCGATCAATCAGACCGACCTGTCCTGACTGGTCGCGAAACAGAACCAGACGTTCCCCCATCAAGGTCACCGGCACGACAGGGCGTGCGCCGACCAGTTCATCGCTGAGCGCTGCCGGCATCCAATATCTGCGCAGCACTCGTCCAGCGGGTTTGTCCGCCCCTGTCAGGGTGATCTCGTCGTTTTTTTCCTGGTTCATCATGGCAGAATGACTCTCTTTTTGTTCGTATTGCGAACGTTTGTTCATTTTAGAAAAATTCATGAATGCCTGCAACCGATGAACCTGTTTTCCTGCGCCCTTGTGAATAGTCGCGCCATGGAAATTTTGTTGTCCAGAACCCGATATGCACCGTCTGATGCTTCCGCGAAATGCTCTGTTGTGTAGCTAAAGTTGTCAGTGTTTTGAAAAATATAAGAAAAACAGGAAAGCTAAAAACGGTGGCCAATTCATTTTTTTCACGACCAAAGCCGCGCCGGGTGGTCATAGCTGATTTTGAATTTCCTCGAGGACGGGCTGTAAAGGTTCTGAAAGAGTGGTAATTGTGATATGCACCAGTCGGAATTGATGGTGCGGATGCGGTGTTTCGGATGCAAACTTGGACTAGATTCTACCGCCTGTTCGATATGCGAACGGTATGTGGCTGATGCCTCAATCACTATAGAGTGCGACGAACATGAGCAGTGAAACCAAAGGCGGTACCGAGCATGTCGAGGCTCTTGCACGTGGTCTGAACGTGCTGCAGGCCTTCGATCAGACGCACCGATCGCTTAGCCTCACACAGGTCGCCGAGCGTGTAGCGCTCCCGCGTGCGACAGCACGGCGACTCCTCCACACACTGGAAACCCTTGGGTTTGTCGGTCGCGACGAAAAGCGTTTTTGGCTGACACCGGATGTTCTCAGGCTTGCAAATGCCTATCTGACGTCGAACGGGCTCACACACGTGCTCCAGACCGTATGTGAAGACGTTACAAGAGCCCTTGGCCAGTCCTGTTCGGCAGCTGTGCTCAAGGATGATGATGCGGTTTTCATTGCGCGTGCCAAACCTGCGAGCCTCCTTTCCGTCGGCCTGGAAGTCGGCTATCGCCTGCCGGTCTATTGCACCTCGGTTGGCCGAATATTGATTTCGGAGCTCGGCGAAGAAGCGCTTGAAGCAAAGCTGCTGGAGCTTAAGCCTCGGGCCCTTACCGAACAGACGCTGACGGACAAGGCCCTGATCCGCGCGGCAATTCTCACGGCGCGGCACCAGGGATATTGTATTGTTGATCAGGAGGCAGAGACCGGATTCCGCTCCATTGCGGTTCCGGCACGGTCGCCGGGCGGCGCGATCGTGGCGGCCATAAATATCGGCGCCCACGCGGAATCGGTCAGCGTTGGACGCATGATCGATGAATTCCTTCCTGTTTTGCTGGGTGCCGCCGACAGGGCCGGATCCATGATCGTCTGAACCTCCCTAATCGTTAGGACAATGCCGGTAACACCGGACCCAAAGGATGTGGGCGTCAGCACCTTTACGCGCAGTGTCAGAAAAGGGATTTCATGAGCAGAAGCACCGATCCGGCTGAAGCGATGGAAAGCATCAGGATGCGCCCCATGGCCTTGGTCATGTAGGTGCGTGCCCATCTGGCGATGGCGAACCCGATGATCAATCCCGGCAGCAGCAAGAGTCCGTCCACCGCCAGTGCAAAACTGAACGCTCCGCCATAGGTCAGGGCAATCAGCGAAGTGATGTAGGAAAAGGTGAAGACAAGGGCCATTGTCGGGCGGGTTTTTTCGATATCTTCGTTCTGGTAAAGCACGACCAGCGGCGCTCCCGGGATGCCCGAGGTCGACCCCATCGTTCCGACCGCAATTCCGCAGAGTGTCAGATTTCGAAAGGTCAGCGGCTGCGGATTGGCCAGAAGCGTTATGAGTACGGCAAGGAGGATCAGACATGCGAAGAGAACGCCCAGCGTCGCACGGGGAATGCGTGACAAGATAGCGACGCCGATCAATGTGCCGATCAGTATAGCCGGACACAATGCGAGGATTTCCCGCCGAACGACATGCGATCTCCCGTCACCCAACATGAAAAGGGACAGGAACAGGTTCACAAACAGCATGGGGCCCGGCACGAACTCGATGCTGATGAGCGCAAGCAAAGGGGCCGCAATCATTGCAAATCCCATTCCGGTCGAGGTTTGGACGATTGACGCAATCAACACGGCGCCATTCGCGAGAACGAACGACAAAAAGGCGTGGTGCAATTCCATTGTGAGACCATGAGCGGAGAGCGGGGAGACGCCGCACAACAGCGCCGAAGCACAAGGCCAGTGGTAGTCGTCCTGGTAAATTTCAACAAACCAGATTAGTTGACGTCATGGAGTAGAAAATCTAAGTCATCAACGTGACTGGATGTGGAGCCTCCCCGGGAGGAGTGGATGAGCCATAGATTGCCATCGCTCAATGGACTGCGCGCGTTCGAAGCCGCGGCACGACATTTGAGTTTCAAAACAGCGGCACGCGAACTGGGTGTGACGCCCGGAGCCGTCAGCCAGCAGGTCAAATCGCTGGAAACCACGCTCCAGGTCAAACTGTTCAGGCGATTGCCGCGCGGGCTCCTGCTCACCCGTGCCGGCGGCGATTATCTGCCCGACTTGAGCGAGGCGTTCAGGATCATCTCAAGATCGACGGAAGCGATCGCTCCCGCCTTGCCGGGCCGCAAACTGCAGATCGGGATCAGCAGGGAACTGAGGGCCCACTTGCCCGACAAGTGGCCAATAGATAGAGCCGAACTCAGTCCCTATATCGGCAAACCGATGGTCTCCGACGATCTCGAATTGATCAGGTCCGGAAAGCTTGACGGGATATTGCAACTGCAGGACAGGCAGGCCCACGGTCTGAGCAACGAGAATGTTGCTGTGATCGGAGCCGGTGCGGGGCACGAAAAAATCTATTACATCTGTCCGATCGGGCTTGCAGGGTGTCGGCAGTCGCGCGCATTGGTATCGTCGCTGATCTCCCTGTTTTCAGAAGCGCCCTGACCGAGGGCGATTGATGCGCTGGCAGATTTCCACGCGATCGGATCCTCAGAATATTTGGCGGTCGCAGAGATGTGACCCTCACCAACCGGGAGATTGATAATGGCGAATATCGGGAATGCTGACGCGGACTGCGCTGCGCTCCATCAATCGATTTGGGATTCTATTGGCGCCCGTAAATCCAGGTTCGGCGATCACGTGATTTCGGAGCCTGCCTTTGTTCCCGCACCAGAAGGCTATACTGACGGGAAACCTGGTGAAAATTTTCCGGTCCTGCGCTTTCTTGATCGCGCGTTGGAGATTGCGCGCAAACATGAATTCAAGCCTATCGTCAACGCTTTTGCCGATATTGCTGATCGATTGCCATGGTCGCAGAATCCCCGTTACACGGCAGGCAACGGCGGTCTCAACCTGTTGAACGGCTATGCCTATGCAAGTCTGTCAGGTCCGGAAGGTCCGATCCAATGTTTATCGCCGCGCGGTGGCTTTTACCTGATGGGTCCGAACGTCCTTTATCCCAGCCACAATCATGCTCCGCGGGAAGTCTATTTGATCATGACGCCGGGTGTCGAATGGGCTCTCGACGAGGGCGACTGGTTTCCGGTCCAACCGGGCGAACTGATTTTTCATTCCCCCTGGCAGATGCACGCGATGCGGTCGGGTGATCAGCCTGTCCTTGCCTACGCGGCGTGGTTGGACCCGGGCAATCGCGAAGCCATCGGTTGGAGCAAAGAAGCCGGGGCGTGATTTCCGTGCGAGCCGATGAGCCCGCCCGAACAGGAAAAGCAAGGGTGCGCCGCCTACAAATTGTCATGCAGCCATTTCCGGATCGTCTTGATTTTGCTGCTGTCGCGTTCGCTCTCGGGATAGACGATAAAATATTTGAATTCGGGAACGATCGCGAATCGATCGCCGAACGGCCTGACCAGAACGCCTTTTTCCAGATCACCCCTGACCAGTATTTCGTGCACAAGGGCGACGCCCAGCCCATCGATCGCGGCTGTTACGGCAAGCGTTTCGACAGTCAGGCTCAGTTCCCGGCGGGTCTTTGGCGGCGTTGCTCCGACATGGCGGAACCATCCCTCCCAGGTCGGAGCCGCGTTGCTTTCCTGCAGCCAGTCCGTGTGGATGAGCGTTTGGGAATGCAGGTCTTCCGGATTTTCGATCCCGCCGTTTGACCGCTGCAGTTTCGGTGAACAGACGGGGAAGTATATGTTGTTTGTTATCGGTTCCGCGATCATGCCTTTGTATTGGCCGCGACCGAACCGGATCGCAATATCCGTATTATCGGATGTGAAGTCGACCCGTTGGTCGGTGCTGATGATGCGGACATCAAGCGCGGGATAGAGCTGATTGAAATCCGGCAGGCGCGGAAGCAGCCACTTTTCGGCGAATGAGATTGTCGTCGACAAGGTCAGGCGATTCGGCTGCTCAAGCGCGCGCAATTGCTCCACGCCGTCCGCCAGCCGGTCGAAGCCTTCCGAAAGCGCAGGTGCAAGCATCTGGCCCGCGTCTGTCAGGACCACGCGTCGGGTCATGCGTTTGAAGAGCTGGTGCCCGAGATGGGCCTCCAGGGTGCGGATGCTCTGGCCGATCGCGGCCGGGCTCACGTGCAGTTCGGAAGCGGCATCCTGAAAACTGAGATGCCTTGCTGCGGCCTCGAAGGCGCGCAAACCGTTAAGCGGGGGCAGGGATGGGCGCATGGCTTCATAGAATAGAAAAACTACTCTATCGTCAATGAATTCATCGTTTGTCCTGCGGTAGGAATGTCCTTAGATCAGGTGTCCTGAAACGAACAGATGGATTAAATCGATGTCTACGATCGTTGCGGACCTGGAACATGTTATTGCCGGCTCAAAACGGCCTGCCATCATCATGCAGGATTACGGCCAGCCGGCCATTCGCGAGGCCGAATACGAGCTCCGTTCGACCCGAATTGCCGACGGGCGCAAGGCAGCCGACCAGTTCAATCTCGACGAACATGGATTCGCGTTCCGAAAAGTTCCAAGCCGGCTGACTGATTTCGACGATGAGGCCGTAATCCGGTCGAGTTATTACGCGGAGATTGAAGACCTGATCAAAGCCGAAACCGGCGCCAGACGTGTTGACATAATCGACCACACGATCAGGCATAGTACTATGAAGCCCGGCGTGCGCGGTGTCGCCAGTCACGTGCACAACGACTATACCGAATGGTCACTGCCGCAAAAACTGAAGGATCATGTCGGGTATGCAACGGCGACAGAGCTTCTGAAAGGCCGTGTCATGCAGGTAAATGCATGGCGGCCGCTGACAGAACCGGTCCGCGTGGCGCCACTGGCAATTGCTGACGCCGGCAGCGTTCCGTTTTCCGACCTGATCGCTACGGATCTGGTCTATCCAGACCGCGTTGGCGAGATCTATGAGTTGCGGGCTAACCCGGAACATCGCTGGTTCTATTTCCCGGAAATGAAACGCGACGAACTTATTCTGATCAAGGGATATGATTCGCAAAAGGAAGGGGTTGCCCGCTTCGCGCCGCATACCGCTTTCCAGCATCCCGACAGTAAACCCGACGATCCCGAGCGGGTAAGCATCGAGGTCCGGGCGATTGCCAGTTTCTGACGAAGACGATAGCTGTCAAATGGGAATTAATGCCTGCGGACCGAGGTTTGGGTGCGGTCCGCAGGCGCCGGATACGCCGACATTGAATTGAAATATACCTGTGGGGAGGAAAAGACGTGAGCGAAACCACCAAGGGAAGCTGCCTGTGCGGTTCTGTGCACTATGAGGTATCCGGGCCTATGCGTCCGGTATGCGCCTGCCATTGCAATCAGTGCCGCAAGACGTCCGGCCATTATGTCGCCGCGACACAGGTGTCATCAGCGGACCTGACGATCTTCGGTGACAGTCTGCGCTGGTTCAAATCCTCCGATCTTGCCGAGCGCGGTTTTTGCCAGACCTGCGGCAGCAACCTGTTCTGGCGACGGTTCATTGGCGAAAAAACCTCGATCTTTGCCGGTACAATCGACGGGCCGACCAACCTGACCATGGAAAATCAGATCTGCACCGATACAGCAGGCGACTATTATGATCTTCCGCCGATCCCGGTTGTCGAACAAAGTAATGTCGCCTGAACAAACAACATTACGCCACGCGATTTCAGCCCCGTTAACCGGTTTTTCGAAAATCATCCGAATAAACCCCGTCGTCCTTGTTGAGCATTGACCGAATCCGCCGTAACTTCGTAAGGGAAGGGGAGTGAAATGCGGCGGGAGTTCGGGAACGGGTGAAGGTTTCGACAAACAGTGTCCGCTTCAGCGTCGGAATTTCCACGTTCGCGATGGCAATGGTCCTGCTTTCCAGCATGCTCATTGTGGCGTTCTATTATTTTCAGGACGTCTCCAGAGCGCGGGATCGGACGGTTCGCAATGTCTCCAACATTGTCCAGCAGATCGAGGACAAAACCAGAGTCCTTGCCAACGCCCTGTTTCTGACGATCGACAATATCGTCGCCATATCCAGCCTGGCGGAATCCCGCGAGGACGGTGACGAGTCGTTGCGTGTCATCCTGACACCGATGTTCCGCCAGAATCCGTCGATAACTGCGGCCTATATCGGTTATGGCGATGGCGATTTCAGTCAACTGGTGTCGCTGTTCGGTCGCGATCACGCGGCGCGTCAACCTTACCGGGCATCGGCCGATGCGTCATTCGCGGTGGTCCGCATCGAGGAAGATCTTGATGGCAATCGGGCGCGCCGTATCCAGGCTTTTGCCGCCAACGGAACACCAATCGGCAAACAATGGGGCGAACCCACCGATTTCGACCCGCGGGAAAGACCCTGGTATCGCGCCGGCCGCGCGACCGAGAGCCTTTATCACCGAACCAATCCCTATGTTTTTTCAAAGACCCGGCAGCCGGGAATAACAATATCCCGCAACTTGTCCGGACCCGAACTGGGGACAGCCGGCGTCGATCTTGATCTGCGTTCCCTCAATGGATTTTTATCCGGTCTCCGCCTGACCCCGTCGACACGCCTGGCCATTGTCAGTCCCAACGCCACCCTCCTGTCGCACACATTGATCGACCCTGTCGTCGTGAAACCAAAGGCCAACGGGGACGTTGAACTCAGTCTGCGCAAGCTTACGGTGGCATCCGACCCGGTTCTGACCGCCCTTGGCGAGATGGCCGAGGGGACCGGAGGTCTAGAAGAATTCTCGGTCGATGGCGAAACCTATTTCGGCCAGGTGTTGGGGGTCAATCTGGGCGGCTCGGAACCGGACCGACTGCTCGTCGCGGTGCCATGGAGCGAGATCGCCGGGCCGCTTTCGAACGCGCGCAACCAGGCTCTGGCGGTCACAGCCGGTCTGGCCGCGTTTGTCATGATCATGGCGATCTTCGTCGGTCGTAAACTGGCGCGCCCGATTGAACGCCTGACGGATGAAGCCGAAGCGATCGGCAATCTTGAGCTCACGCCGGATGTTGTCCGGATCAACTCGCCGTTCAATGAAATCCAGAAACTCGGCGATGCCATGCGCTCCATGAAGTCGACGATTTCCGTGCTCGCACTCTATGTGCCGAGGACGCTGGTCTCCCAGCTCATGGAATCCGGCTCCGGCGGGCAGCTCGGAGGAACCCGGCGCGATCTGGCCTTTCTTTTCACCGATATCGAGGGCTTTACGACGATTTCCGAAAAGGCCGACTCCGCCGTTATGATGCGGCAATTGTCGGAATATTTCGAAGTGCTATCAAACGCGATTCTCCACCACAACGGTACGATCGACAAATATATCGGCGACGCTGTCATGGCGTTCTGGAATGCGCCACGCGACGATCTTGAAATGGCGTCCAACGCCTGCAAAGCGGCGTTGCGCGCCAACAACGGACTGACGACCCTGAACATTCGCTGGGATATAGACGGCCGGACGGCGCTTCTCACCCGGTTCGGGTTGCATGTCGGCAACGCCATGGTCGGCAATGTGGGGTGCAGCGACCGCATCAACTATACCGCCATGGGGTCGCCGGTGAACGCGGCTGCGCGGCTGGAGGGGATGAACAAGTTTTTCGGAACCACGATCCTTGCATCCGACGCAATTCGCCGCCGGACCGGCAACATGTTCGTCTGGCGCAGGATCGGCATGGTCAATCCGAAAGGTGTTCTGACACCGCTGACGATCTTCGAACTGGTTGGTCTCGACAAAAGCCTGCCGGACATGCCCGGAATCCCGCCGGTCAACGACGATGTCCGGGAATTCGTGGCGGAATGGAATGCCATTTTCGAGATCTATGTCGGCCGACAATGGCAGGATTGTTGCGAGCGGGTGACCGACTTCCTGGATCGTCACCCCGACGATCTGGTCGCCAAGTTTTATCTCGAACGGGTCGAAACCTATCTGGATAATCCACCGCCGCCGGAATGGAACGGCGCCGAGGAATTCAGCAGCAAATAGACTTCTTCCAAGCCACAACGTTGAGCCTTTTGCCGCGAGCCGCGCCGTGTGGGCGTGATCGGTACATGTTGCAGATTGACTAAAAGTAAGTTTTCACTTACCGTAAGTAATGGCTTACGAACAAGCATTGACGGCCCTGGCCGATCCGACGCGGCGCAACGTGTTTGAAACCTTGCGCCATGCGCCGCGGACCGTCGCCGAAATCGCGGCAACGCAGAAGGTGAGCCGCCCGGCGATTTCGCAACATTTGAAGGTCCTGCACGGTGCCGGGCTGGTCAGCGTCAAACCTCGAGGGACTCGCAGGTATTACGCGATCCGCCGTGAGGGATTGGCAGATCTGCGGGACTATATCGACGGGTTCTGGACGGACATTTTGTCGGCCTATGCGGCCGAAGTGGCAAGACAGGTGGGAGCACAGGATGATTGAACCGATCCGCAAGACGATTGAGGTGCCGTGCGATCGGGCGACGGCATTTCGGATATTTGTCGAAAACACAGCCATGTGGTGGCCACTGGCCAGCAATTCCATTTCCGCCATGTCCGGCACCACGGCGAAATCGGTAACGATCGAGCCGCGGACCGGAGGACGGGTCTATGAAATCGCCCACGACGGTGCAACGCATGAATGGGGATCGGTCAGGGACTATCAACCGGACACGGAAATCACCATTGACTGGCATGTCAACCTGCCGCCCGAAGAGGCGACGCAGGTTCATGTCCTCTTTACCCAGCTTGAGGGTGGAAAGACCCAAGTCGACTTGACCCACACAAATTGGCAGATCCTCGGCGAGCGCGGCAAGGGCATGCGGGACAGTTATAACAATGGCTGGATAAATGTTTTCGAGCGCTGTTTTGTCGAAGCTTGCACAACAAAACGCACGTAATCCACGGGTAATGTTCCTGCACGCGCTCGACGTCCGCCATCGGATTGTCGCCGGAATGGCGAACGTCTGTTTTCGCTCAAAGGGCCGACAAACCCAGTGCCAGCAAGGACGAGAGGCCGAGCACACCGGGTATGTTCCAGTGTCGGAACAACAGCAGATAGCCGCTCAAGAGCGCGAGAACGACGACCCGCCAGTCCAGCGTTGCCGGATCGGGCGTCCACAGGTGCAGCGGTCCGGAGATAGTGAGCGTCACGTCATTGAAAAAAACGTGCAGCCCGAACCAGATGGCGAGGTTGAGAATGACACCGACGACGGCTGCTGTTATCGCGGACAGTGCTCCTTTCATTCTGGGTTGGTGGTTGATCCATTCGATGTAAGGAGCGCCCGCAAAGATCCACAAGAAACACGGTGCGAACGTCGCCCACAACGCGACGCCGGCACCGGCCAGACCCATCGGCATGGACGGACCCTCGCCGTGTTGGAAGGCTGCGAGGTAGCCGACGAACTCCGTCACCAGAATGAGCGGCCCCGGGGTTGTTTCGGCCAGGCCGAGGCCATCCATCATCTGGCCGGCTTCCAGCCATCCGTGCTGGATCACGACGTCCTGTCCCATATAGGCCAGCACCGCATAGGCGCCGCCGAACGTGACCATAGCAAGTTTGGAGAAGAACCAGCCGAGTTGCGCGAGAATATGGTCTCCTCCAAATAGTGGAACGAGCATGGCGAGTGGCAGGATCCAGACCATGAGCCAGAACCCGATCGTGCGCCCGGTTTGGGCGGGACTGACCGGGATCACGACGGTGGATGTCCCGGTGTGTTTGGGTCGTTTACTGGCCCTTGCATATCCGTAGAGTGCCGCAGCAAAGACAATCAGCGGGAAGGGCAGGGCAAAGAAGAATATCGCCACAAAGGACAGTCCGGCGACGATCCATGGTTCACCCGGTTTCAGCGCCCGCTTTGCAATGCGCAACAGCGCCTCGATGACGATCACCAGAACAGCTGCCTTGATACCGAGGAAGAGGGCTTCCACGAGAGCAAGCTTGCCGAACGCCGTATAGATCATCGCCATGGCCAGAACCACCAGTGCTCCCGGCAGGACGAACAAAAGACCGGCGATCAGGCCGCCCGTGATGCCGTGCAGGCGCCAGCCTGCATAGGTTGCCAACTGCATGGCCTCCGGACCGGGCAACAGCATGCAAAAACTCAGGGCATTGAGAAACTGCTGCTCGCTGAACCATTTGGTCTCCTCGACAAGTTCCCTGTGCATCAGGGCGATCTGCGCTGTCGGCCCGCCAAACGACAACAGTCCGATGCGGGCAAAAATTCGGATCGCCTGTGACAGCGTCGGCGCGTCGGCGGCGGACGGGGAGGGGTCTTGCGGCGCTTCTCCGGATTGTTGTGCGAACATCCTGGTCACCGAATTACCTCTGTTTGGTCGCCGAGGGCCAGTCGTGACCTTCGTCGGTTGCGTCGCGCGCCCAGCGATAGAACGCGTCATAGAGCGCCATGCCGGCATTGAGTTGTGCCAGATCATCGCGATACATACGTGACAATCCAAGCGAAGCCGCAAGCAGACCGGCCGCCTCCGGCGCCAGGTCATGGCGATTGGTGTCGGCGCCGCGCACAATCGTCGCCAGTCTGTGCAGAGGTGGGCTCTCCAGCGCAAACTCCGCGAGCATTGTGTCGAATGTGCAGGTCTCACCGCGATGGCTCCAGAAGACATCTTCCACGTCAAAAGGTGTGGCGGAGTACCGATCCGCGACATCCATCACTTCCGTTGGCGCAACGAACAGGATCTGCGCCCGCGGATCCACAAAGCGGCGGATCAGCCAGGGACAGGCGATCCGGTCGATCTTCGGCCGTTGCCTTGTGACCCAGACCGTGCGTCCCTCGGAATTGCGCGGCGGCATTTTCGCGGCGGGAACGAGCAGTTCATTGGCATCGCGCCAAGCGACAAGTCCGCCGGCCAGGGTTTCTGCGGTAATCCCATGGTCGCGCAGGATCGCAGCCGCGCCCTGGCTGAGTTTCTTGCCTTTGTGGCAGACGACGACCACGCGGCGCCCCTCCAATTCTGGCGCCAGCGAAGCGACTTCCCGGAATGGGTGCCGAATTGCCGAGGGGATGAGGCGCGGGTCGGCGTCGAAGTCTTCATCGATGCAGACGTCGACAATCACGGGCATGTCGGGCAGGCCAATGAGACGGGACAATTGTGAGACGGTGATTTCTGTTGGAGACGGCATAGGCGTTCTCCCTCCTGAACGAGGTGAAGGAACGCGATCATTGGGCTGGCGCCTCACGGGGTCGTCGCTGGGAACCCCATAACTAGGCCATAGCAGGACAAGGCGTGTTGTCAACCCAATCTGTTCGTGGCCTGCGTTCTGTCGACGGATGTCGCGATGGTTCGGAACGGGAATGCCACCTGTATCTCAATTCGATGCTGGAAAACTAAAAAGCATGCATGATTACCGTTCGTTCGGGTTGAAAATTTTGTTAACCGTTTTGCTCTAATACTATTTACATGGCCAATATTGACAAGGTACATCAGCCGCTTTTCTATGTCGGCCGGCTCTTGAAGCGTTCCGTGGACGTGTGCGCCTATGCGCTCAGTGCGTTCACAAATCAGGAACGCATTCTTTCTGAAATCTCGCAAAGGTCATCGTCTCTTGGGGAAACCTTTGCGGTTACGAAAGATCTGGCTGGCAATACCGAAAGCAGCCTTGGCCATTTGACTAATACCGCCGAAGAGCGAATTTCGACGATCAACGCGCAGGCACGGGATTCACTGGAAGAAGTCCGAGCGGATCTGGCGACGATGGCCGATGGCGCCCAGTTGGTTTTGAAGACAATCATGGCGATAAGCCACGAAACGCGCATTCTGGCTTTGAATGCCCGCATCGAGGCCGCCCGGGCCGGCGAGGCCGGCAAGGGATTTTCTGTGGTTGCGAATGAAGTCGGCAATCTGGCGAATCGCACTATGCAGAGCGCGACGGAGGCATCTGAGACCCTGGATCTGACCAAAATTTCAGACAGGCTCAAGGATACATCCGATGAAATCGCTGAGACGCTGGAACAGTTTGGCGACGAAATGGGTGAAACCCTTGGTGACGTCAAGGGGACCATGAAGAATGTCCTGGGCCAGATCGGTGAAATCGATCGCTATCAGGCGATTTTGGGCGAGATGATCGTCGCTTCGGAGATGTCCTGCGACACTATCCGCAACCAGATCGCGTTGGCGGAATCCCACACCGCGGCGGTTCGGGCTGCCTGTGCCAGCGGTCCCGCGCAAGCGACGGATGCGCTGGAAAAACTGGGTGAGAAATCCGCAATTGTTCTCAATGAAAACTATGACAAACTTACTGAAATTCGTCGACGCGGCGCGATCAGGGTAGCCATAGAACCAGAGTTCGTCGGCCTGTCGTTTCGGCAAAATCCTTCCAGCGAATTGCAGGGACTTGACGCAGAATATGCTCGTGCCTTCGCCGCATGGCTCGGTGTCAGGTGTGAATTTGTCGAGCATTCCTGGGATCAGATAACCGAACTGCTTCATGTCGGACGGAAACCGGGAGAACCGCCCGCGGATGTTGTTTGGAGTGCGCTGCCGCCGGATCCGAGTTATCGCGAGATAGCTTATTCACAGACCTACAGTTGGTTGCCCTTCGTCATGTACCGTCGCGCCGGCGACAATGAAATCGGCGATCTGCAGACCCTGGAGGGAAAAACGGTCGGCATCATCAACGATCCGGGTGCGTTCGACGTGCTTGAGCAGGCAGGATTGCGGTGGTCCGAGAATTCCGGCAAACCCGGGGCAATTGCTTCTCTTTCGAACCTGATTGCTTTCTCCGATCAAAGTCGCATTCATGATGCGCTGGCCGATGGTGTCGTTGATGCCTTCATGGTCGATCATCCGATATTCCATTGGGCGGCCTGCAATCCGGATAGTCCATGGTTCGGGCGGATCGAGGCTGTATCCGGCAACATTCCGGCGCAACCTTATTTCTATGTCGCCGCGGTTGCGGCCGAACCGTCGGCCTATACGCTCCTGTCCGCGATCAACAGATTTCTCGGAGAGTTTTTGCCTTCCAGCGAAAGGCGTGACATTGAGGTCCGCTGGCAAGGTGAAGTGACGTCACATACAATCAATTTCCGGGATGTCGAAGGCTCTCTTGTTGGCGAAGAAGAGCTTGCTGAAATGCATGCGGCGCACTCTTCTCCCGATAGAGAGCAGGATTCCCGAGCAGCCTGATCCCGGTCCGGACAAACCGTTCCGTGCTTTCGCGGATGCCTGATGGTTTCCAGGATGTGGCGCAAGGCGGTAATCTGCGGAATCCCTGGCGGGTTTTCATGATTATGCCCGACCCAAAATCAGGTCGGCAGTCGCTGGACTGCAGGCGATCGGCGTGTCGTGCAGGATGGCCAGTCGCATCAGTGCCTGCAGGTCCACGTCGTTGGCTTGGTAGGATTCCGTATCGGCAAAGAAAATGACTGCGTCGAGTTCGCCTGTCGCGATCAGCGCACCGAGTTGCTGGTCGCCGCCGCGTGAGCCGCGTTGCAGGCGCTGGATCGTAAGATCCGGATGCACCCTTGAGAGCAGGGCACCGGTGCCGCCGGTACAAATTAACCGGTGACCCGATAAGGCCCGCGCGTGGCGTGCCACCCAAGCCTGCAATTGGGTCTTGCGGGGATTGTGAGCGACGAGTGCGATGCGGCGCGGCATCGTCGAATGCTGGGCGGCCCGGCCGGTCATTGCCAGGATCGCGTGAACCTGGGCCGTCAATCCTTCGCCCTCGGCCGGAAATTCGCCGCTGAGGGCGGCCGTGCCGACTGTGAAGCCGGCGGCGCCAGCCCTGGAGGTTGCCTGCACTCGCTCTTCGCGGTCGATGCTGCCGGCGACAATGACCGGTTTGGGTGAGGCGGTGCAAACAGCGCGCATCAGGGCCGGCACGTCGCCCTGAAACCGATAGGCCAGGAGGTCGAGGCCGTGCACGCCCTCCAGGTCGGCCAACGCCCGGGCGCTTTCGGCTATCTCCTCGATGGATCCGGCCAGGACACTCGGGTGACCGACGATCTGTCCCGGAAACGGATAGTACCGGACCGGGTGCGCCCTGATGATCGGAACGACCTCCGCGGCACGGGTGCCGCCGAGGAGGCAGTCGACATCGAGTTCGATCGCGGCTTTCGCCGAGGCAAGTTCACTTTCCGCGTCGAGGCTGACCACTTCGAGATAGGAACGTCCGCCGGCAGCACGGATATCGTCGGCCAGCACCTTCAACTCGGTTAACGGTAGACCGACATCCTTGAAGCCGATATGGCGCGCGCCGCCGGCCAACACTTCGTCCAGGCGACGCCGTGCGTCCGCGACGGTGCGGTCGTTTTCGGTCAGCATAAAAATGAAATTGAAACTCATGGCGCGTTCTCCGCGTCGGCCGCGATCCGCAGCCGTCTTGCATAGTCGATGGATGTCAGCAGGCTCTCCGGCGCGGCCACGCCGGTGCCGGCAATATCAAAAGCTGTGCCGTGATCCGGACTTGTGCGCACGAACGGCAAGCCGAACGTGATGTTCACGCCATCGTCGACTCCGAGATATTTTACCGGGATCAAGCCCTGGTCATGGGTTTGCGCGACAACGACATCGAAGGCGCCGGTGCGGGCTCGCCCGAATATTGTATCGCCGGGCCAGGGGCCGCTGGCATCAATGCCTTCTGCCTGTGCCGCTTTGATAGCCGGTGTAATGATTTCGATCTCCTCGCGACCGAACAATCCGTTTTCGCCGGCATGCGGGTTGAGACCGGCGATCGCAACCCGCGGCCTCTCGAAGCCGAGCGCCTTGCCGGCCATATGCGCCTGACGGATCGTGGCCAGTTCCCGTTCGCGCGTGATCAGGTCGCAGGCTTCGCGCAGCGAAACATGTATGGTTACGAGCACAACGCGCAACTCGGTGTTGGCCAGCATCATGGCGACAGGTACACCGCCGCAACGATCGGACAGAACCTCGGTATGGCCGGGAAAGGTTACTCCTGCCCTGGACCAGGCCTCCTTGTGGATCGGCGCCGTGACAAGCGCGCAAATTTCGCCGGAAAGCGCGGCATCGATACCGGCTTCGAGGTAGGCAAACGACCCGCGTCCGGCCTTTTCAGTAACCTCGCCAAATGCTGACGCGCTGGTGTCCGAACCGACCTGAATGACCCGTATCGCACGGCTCGGGCGCACCGTGCCAAACCCGTTCAGCACGTCTATGGCCAGCCCAGTCCCGGTAATCTGCATGGCTTGGCTCAACCTCGCGGCATCGCCGATGACGAGGCAATCTGAGAGATCCCCCTGGGCGAAGGCCTTCACGATAATTTCCGGGCCAATGCCGTTCGGGTCGCCCATGGTTATGGCGATGGGGCGAGCGTTCATGGTGCATCCCTTCGAACCAGCAATTTACGAACGGCGGTTTCCAGACTGTCCTTGCTGCCGAATCCGCCCGCTTTGGTTATAAACGGCATGCTGACATTTGCGGTTAAAAATCCGACCGGAATTCCAGGTTCGGTTTCGCCGTGCAGGCGAATTGACGAGCCGTTGAGACAATCGACGATGCGTCGGGCCGTGTCGCCGCCGCTGACCACAAGTCCGTCAAAGTGCTGTTTGGCGGCAGCGACGATGGTACCGACCCGGTCCGCCAGCGCCGCTGGTGAAATCGTTTCCTCGACCGACCTTCGGGTTGCAAGAATGGCAGTCGATGAGTGCATAAGTGCGGCTTCGAGGTCCTGAAGGCAACCGGCACCCGTTGGCGTCATTGTAACGAGCGGCACGCCTTGCCGGGTCAAAGTGTCGATCTGTTCCCGATTGGCGTCGTGCAGGCTTCCAACGACGACCAGAATGCGATGCGCCTCAAGTCGGGACGCAGGGGCGCTGCACTCTGGCAGGTAATGACGCGCCAGCGCCGCGGCCAATCCGGGAGAACCCACCCATAGCAGATCGGGATCGCTGGCATGATTTGCAACGATCGCATCCAGATCGGCATTGGTTTCGGCGTCGCAAATGGTGATGTCCGCGTTCAGCCCGATGAAGCAGCTTGCGACGCGGTCATCGATGACGGGTGATCGGATGTCCCGGGAGAATTCGCTTTCGGCAACCGGGATATTATGCACCCACTGACGCCCGTTGCGGGTGACCCGGCCGCCGTCCGGAAAGGCCGGCGCCGCAATCACACGCCGTCGTCCGGATCCTGACAGAATCCCAACGGTTTCCGCCAGGATGTTGCCGCGCAAGGTCGAATCCATGGTTTTGTAAAGCACAGGGACCGCGGCAACAATTCGCCCGACAGTTTCGGCTTTGCTCCTTGCGGTCTCCGGTGTGTCGAAGCGACTGTCCAGATCAAATGAAATGAACTCCGCGGCGGCTTCTTCGATTTTTCCTGTCAGCTCCACGCCCACGGCTCCACCGCGCGCGGCGAACGCGGACCCGCCATCAAGGGCGCTGGTCAGGTCGTCTGCGAGGATTGCGAGGGCGTTTTGCATGATGGCTGTCACATTACCCGATGTGATCGCGAGGTCGACCGAAACGTCTTCGCGGCGTCGACCGGTTCAACTTCTGTCCCTGAATTGCGTGCGATAGCGACCCGGACTTATTCCGAGCTGGCGCTTGAAATGCAGGCGAAAGGTCTCTGGTGCGGCAAATCCGACGATCTCCGCAACATGGTCGAGCGGCGCATTCGTCGTTTCGAGCAAGTCACGGGCTTTGGCGATGCGTTCTCGGGTCAGCCATGCGATCGGGGTTTCGCCACACGATTGATGGAAGCGGCGCAACAGCGACCGACGGCTCAGATTGGCGAGGGCGGCAATTCCGGCGATGGTCCAGTTTTCTGCGATGCGGGACCGCAACTGGTCGAGAACCGGAGCCAGGTTTCCGGTTTCCCGGCGGGGGACGGGACCGGGCACATATTGCGCCTGTCCCCCGTCGCGGTGGGCCGGAATCACCAGGCTTCGGGCAAGCTGATTGGCAATCTCAAAACCATAATCGCCGCGCACAATGTGAAGACAGAGATCAATGCCGGCCGCCGACCCTGCCGAAGTCAGGACATTCCCGTCGTCGATGTACAGGACATCGGGTTGTACGTCGACTTCCGGGAAGCGGGTGGATAGAGCAGCAGCATAACGCCAGTGAGTCGTCGCGCGCTTGCCATCCAGAAGACCGGCGGCGGCGAGCACAAAGACACCGGAACAGATCGATGCAATCCGTGCGCCCTTGGCGCTGGCGTCGCGCAGCGCTTGCAACAGGTTCGCGGGAGGCTCCTCTTCAATGTTTCGCCATCCTGGCACAAGGATCAGGGCTGCGTCGGCAAGGCTGCCAAGATCGCGATCCCCGGAAACGGTCAATCCACCCGCTGCACGCAGGGATCCCGGTTCGACGGCAACCGATTTGAACCGATAGAGTGGCCCTCGGATTTCCGGCCGTTCGATGGAAAACACTTCAACGCACAGCCCGTATTCGAACGTGCACAATTGGTCGTAGACCAGAGTGCAAACCAGTGGGGGAAGGGCGTCCTTCATTCACAAATCACACTGCAGGAAAAGTTTGGCGCAATCTTACCGTATATTGGCGATGACGCCAATCGCCGCAATCCGTCCCGGTTGATATTTTGCTTTGCACATTCACTGGAGAGATCATCATGGAAAATTTCGTAACGGCAATTCCAGCAGCTCCTTCACGCGATGCCGTGACTCATTTCGGCCGCCTTTTGACGTTTGAAACCGATTGTGCCGATGTTGCCGATGCGCTGCGAAAGGGCGCAGCGGATTTTGTGCTCCTCCACGTGGTCGGGAACCGCCAGGCTTATGAGCGTGGCCACATCCCAGGGGCGGAACATCTGCCGCATGCTGAAATCAATGTCGAGCGCATGGCACATTGGCCGGAAGGCACGCTGTTCGTGGTTTATTGCGCCGGTCCCCATTGCAACGGCGCCGATCGGGCCGCCTTGAAACTCGCGACACTCGGCTATCCGGTCAAGATCATGATCGGGGGGATCACAGGTTGGGCCGATGAGAATTTGCATCTTGCGACCGGGCCGGAACCCGGGCAATTAGAATAAGGAGCAAGAGCGCGGCGGCTGGACACAGTTTGTCCGTGTTCATTCTCCCTTATAGGTCGGTTTCGTCTTGTTGGCGAAGGCGTCGATCCCGTGCAGGCCGTCATGGGTGCCGGCCATGGCAACTATGCTGCGGATCTCCGCTTCCAATTGCGCCTCTGCGCTTGCGGAGAACCCGGACAAAAGCAAACGCTTCGTCGCGCCGAAGGCGCGGCTTGGCCCGGCTGCGAATTGGGCGGCCAGCGATTTCGCTTCCTGCATGAGCATGTCCGCGCCGACAACTTTTGTTACCATGCCCCAGTCGAGGGCTTCCGCGGCGCTGAGCACCCGGTTGGTGAGCGCCAGTTCCTTGGCCCGCAACAGGCCGACATGCTTGGCAATGAAGTAGGTCGAACTGCCGTCCGGCGTCAGCCCGGAAGCCGTATAGGCCGAGACGAATTTGGCCGTGTCCGCAGCGATCACATAATCCCCGGACAAAGCAATCGAAAACCCGGCTCCGGCAGCCGTTCCGTTCACTGCGATAATCAAGGGGGCGTCCATCGATTGAAATCTAATGATTGCATTGTGCAGAGCTGTCGCGGTCTCCGTGAGATAGGCCGGCAGATTTTCTCCCTGACCGTTGAAGTCCTTCAGGTCGCCGCCGGCACAAAACATCTTGCCGGTCGCGGTCAGAAGGGCGCAGCGGATCGCAGGGTCGGTGTCGCATCTGACGGCGACCTCGAACAATTCCCGACCCATTGTCGCTGTCAGGGCGTTGGCATTGTCCGGCCTGTTGAGCGTGATCGTTGCAACGCCATCGGAGACGTCAAATGTCAGGGTTTCAAAAGGCATAAAGCTGTCTTTCCGGTCAGTGTGTTGGCGAGAAGGGTAGGGGCATTGGCTGCGGCACGTGTGCAGGTTTGACCACTCGCATTGAAGGCCCGAACCATCGAGGTGGTCAAGGTTCGGTACAAATTTTCGTCAGGCGATTCCCAATGATGACCGGTTTCGGTGGGGCGGTCAGAACGGACCGGTCACCAAGAGTTTCTTACCGTCGGCGATCCGTTCTGCAACGGCTCTGACCGCTTCGTCCGTTTCGGAAGTCAATGCCAAGCCGGAGTGGCCTTCGGATTTGGCGATACGTGCGTCGAACGAGGCCCAGGAGCGATTGGCAACCACCAGGTCGTGCACCCGGACCTTCATGGTTTCAACAATGTTTATATCGGGCGCAAAGTCGCCTGAAAGGAACGGGCTGGCTTTTCCATCGATTTCCAGCATCTGGGCGGACACGAAAACCGGCCACCGATTGCGCTCCGGTGCATTGTCCGGTTGCACACCGAATTCCGATGGAGGCGTGTCAGCATCGGAAAGCCGATCGCCGATGCGAATAGGGCCGGGCGAAATGACCCTGGCATAAACGCCACAAAAGGCGTGACCGAACTTTTGCTGCATCAGACCGGGGACGTTGAAATCGCGCACGCCACTTTCGGGGTCGACCGAGGTTGCCGCGCATCGCAGGATCGGGCGAATGATTTGCAGCTCCGTCTCGCCGACACGAACAATTTTCCCTGTCCACGAAAACTCCTCCCATGCCGGAAGTCCGGCAATGTAGAGATTGCCGCGGAAACGCGCGGGATCTAACTTTTGCCCCGCGCCGCGCGCCAGACTTTCGACGGATTGCAGGTTGATGATCGAAATCATCGAATCCGTATAGTCCCAGAAGCCGTGCTCCACGCTTTGCCTTACGAGGTGGACCGCGCCGAGCGGCCCGCCGCGAAACCAACGTGCCAGAACCGTATTGGCCGCTTTCAGGTCATCCGCAACATTCAGGCAAATGCGGATACGGTCTCCGTCCCGCCTCGCAAATTCGAGGTGGTCGCGTTCCGGGTCGAATCGGCAGTCAAAGGTGAGCAGATCGTCGAAGACTGTGTTTTGAATGAACGTTCGGCTGGGCACCCAGCCGCCGATCGCGGGCGTTTCCGGCCGGTTGCCGGAAACGATTGCCAGATGCCGGTCGTAGGGCAGGCCCCGGCCAGGCGCCAATGCGGCTTTGTCCAGGTTCTGGCCCGCAAACCCCTTGACCGGATAGCGGCATATCCGTTCGAGTGTGACGCCCGATAATGTCATCTAGGCCAACGGCGTCCTAGGCTCGTCTTCCCTGTACGACACGGTCGAGGATCATGGCGCAGAACAGAATGGCGAAACCGGCGAGAATACCCTGACCGACCGAAGCGTATTGCAACGCTTCAAGCACGTCCTCGCCGAGGCCCTTCGCCCCGATCAGCGAAGCGACCACAACCATTGCCAGGCTGAGCATGATCGTCTGGTTGATACCGGCAAGGATTGACGGAGCCGCGAGCGGGAGGTCGACTTTTGTCAGCAGGTACCATTTCGAACCGCCATAGGCGATCGCCGCTTCACGGATCGATTCAGGAACGCCGCGCAATCCGAGCACGGTCAGGCGCACAACCGGCGTTCCGCCGAAGATCATGGTGGTGACCACGGCTGCCGGTTTGCCGGTACCGAAAAAGGCTATCACGGGAATCATGAAGACGAACGCCGGCATGGTCTGCATGAAGTCCATGATCGGCCGGACGACGGAATAGAGACGCGGCCGGCGGGCACAGAACATGCCGAGCGGAATTCCAATGACAATGGAGATGCACGCGGCTGTGCCCAAAAGCGCCAGCGTCGTCATGGCTTTGTCCCAGAAACCGAGCAAACCCATATAGGCCAGGAATGCTCCGGCGAATATTGCCGCACGGGGCCCGGCGGAAAGTCCGGTTAATAGAATGATGAAGCTTGCCGTCACAATCCAGGGTGTGGAGACGAACAGCACCTCAAGTCCGTCGAGCACGGTTCGGATGCCGTAGGTAATCACGTCGAAAAACCATTCGCCCTGCAGGATGATGAAATCGAAGAAAGCCTCCACCCACTTGATCACTGTGAGCCGGTAATTCGGGTCTGTCGGAAAATCCGCAAGCACTGCAGAAACTCCTGGGAAGGCGAAATGCACGATGCTGGCGGAAAAGATAATCAGGACGAACACCGCACTCAGCAGGATTCGCTGCGGTTCGATGCCGGATTTGATCGTCCGGTCCGACAACCATTCCGAAAACCGGCGTTCCAGGATCGGGTTGGCAAGCACACCCTGGATTGCCTTGACCACAAGCAGCATGCCGAGACCGAACAGGGTGACCCATATCGCCGTATCTTCCGCCCTTTGCGCTTCCAGTTGAATGTCAGCAATCGCGGTTTCCAGGGACTTGATCGTACGTTCGAACACGTCGACTTTGTCCGATTTCTTTTCGATTGCAGCTGCAAGCTGTTCCTTGCGAAATGCCAGCGTGCCTTCGATCTGGGCGATACGTTCGCGGGCTTCGGCACCGAGGTCGCCAAACATACCACGCGCAATCTGGATGAGAGCAAAGGTTTCAAGAATGACGAATGGCAGCCCCCAATTCCACAATCCGCGCAATCCGAACCAGATTGGTCCGAGCAAGGCGGCAACGGCGTTGAAGGTCCAGGTGAAACCGGATTTTCCGCCGATCATATTGAATTGCCGGCGGTAGTAATCGGGGTTGGAGCCGACAAAGGTGGCGACAAGTTCGTCGCGGTCTTCCTGAGTGGCCACGTCATCAATCAGGCTTTGCGGTTTTGATTGCTGGTTCATGACGTTTCCGTCCCTTCGATAACCGTCTTCAAAAGGTCTGCGCGGGTCACGGCTCCGACGACGTCGCCGGCCGAGTTCGTAATGGCGGCGGGTTTGTCGGAATCAATTGCCGCTGTGATCAATGTGCTCAGGTTGACGTCTTCGGCGAACCGGGGCGCATCGTCGGGTATTGAGCCGTTCTTCGCTTCATAATCTTCCCGGGGCTGCATGACGGCGTGCGCACGCACAACCTTCAGACGAGAGATGCCGGCGACAAAGTCGGCAACGTAATCGTCGGCCGGGTTCATGACAATTTCTTCCGGCGTTCCGATCTGGACGACACGGCCGTCGCGCATGATGGCGATCCGGTCGCCGATGCGCACAGCCTCATCAAGGTCATGGGTGATGAAGACCGTGGTCTTTTTCATGATCGAGGCAAGCCGCATGAACTCGGTCTGCAATTGCCGTCTGATCAGCGGATCGAGCGCGCTGAACGGCTCATCCATCAAAAGCACTTCCGGGTCTGCCGCCAGCGCCCGGGCCAGCCCGACGCGCTGCTGCATGCCGCCCGACAGTTCGTGGGCGAATTTGTTGCCCCATCCCGTCAGTTCGACCATGGCCAAGGTCTTTTCGGCCACTTCCATGCGCTGGTTCTTGTTCATGCCGCGGATTTCAAGAGGCATGGCGATATTGTCGAGCACGGACCTGTGCGGCATCAGCGCGAAGTTCTGAAACACCATCGCGATATGTTCGTTGCGAAAACGCTGCAAATCCTCATGGGGCAGGGACATGACATCCTGGCCGTCGACAAAGATCTGTCCGGCCGTTGGTTCCAAAAGGCGATTGATGTGGCGTACGAGCGTGGACTTGCCACTGCCGGACAGTCCCATCACGCAGAAGATCTCGCCCTTGTTGACCTCGAAGCTGACGTCGGCGACACCGACCACGCAATTGTACTTTTCCAGCGCCTCGCGTTTGGAGATTCCATTATCGCGAATATCCTTGAGCGCTGTTTCCGCCTTGTTGCCAAAGACCTTCCAGACCTCCGATATCCGGATCGCCCCGGCACCTGAAGTCGCTTCCGCAATCGCCTGATCTGCCACAATCCACACTCCGTCCCATGCGTTTATTCATTGGCAGTTTGTGATGACGGGTTTGATTGACGATCCCGCCTTCTTTGAGCCTGCCAAACGGAGCGGTTCACTGTTTCATGCAAACGGTGAACAGCCCCGGCCCGTTACCCTTCCAATTCAGGCAGTTTCACCTGAACCGGAAGGTTGAGCGGATTGCCGGTGATTATCGGCCGGCAATCCTGTTGGCGTTGGGCCGTTGGTCAGAGACCCAGCCAGCCGTCGACGCGGTCTGAGTTTTTGGCAACCCATTCCTTGACCACGGTCGCGGCATCCTTGCCGCCTTCGATTTCGTAGGCGAAGCCGCTTACGGTTTCGCCGTCAAGCTGGATATTGGCCAGAAGGTCTGCGATCGCCGGAGACCGTTCCTTGAGCGACTTGGAATAGGCAATCTGAACCTTTTTCAGGGCATCTTCGGTCATGACCTTCGATTTGGTGAACCAGTCCGGGTCATCGGACGGTTGGATCGCAATGTATTTTTCCGGATCGAACGCGGGCTCTTCAAGTCGCACGATGTCGAACTGGAACCAGATCGCATGCGGCGAATAGCAGTAAAAGGCGTAGCCATTGCCCTTCTTGATCGAATCCGCAACAGTTGCCGTCATCACGGCCTGATCCGCGCGGATCGGTTCCATGAACGGCATCAGACCATAATCGCGGACTTTGACTTCGTTGACATTTGCCGACGCCCAACCCGGCGCCCCGATCCAGATCTCGCCCTTGCCGTTGCCGTCGCTGTCCATCAGTTTTGCGATTTCCGGTCGAGCCAGGTCGAAGATTGAGGTTACATTGTTCTTTTCAGAAAAATCCTTCGAGACGCAGAAGCTTTGCTTGCCTTCGTAGGGTTTTTCGCTAAGCGCGACCGTCCCTGCGCCGTCGACATATTTTTTGGTGAAGCTCTCCTGGTTTGGAAGCCAGACGTCCGGATGCACGTCGATATCACCCTTGCCCTGGTCCATGGCCTGGAAGATGCTGGCATTGTTGCCGGGCACGAGATTGGCTTCGCCACCGATCCGGGTGACGACGATTTCCTTGATCAGATGCGCGATCGCCTGGGCGCCGGTCCAGGCGGGGGCTCCGATGTTCACCTTTTCGGCCGCAAAGCCGGTGCTGGTCGATGCGACCAGCGCCGCAGCACTGACTGCCATGATTAGAGTTTTTTTCATTCAACTGCTCCCGTTGGTTATTTGCCGGATTGCCTGCATTTCGAAGGCCCTTCCGGCGGTTCAGTCTAAAACGTGTTGGTCTCGGTACGACCACTTTTCGATACGCGGTCCTGTTGTGTCGGATCAATCGTCAGTCGCATTTTGCCAGCCAAAAACTCGGCGATCAATTGGTTGAAAAGGCGAGGATTTTCCATGTGAACATTGTGGGCGCAGTCCGGAACGACGGCAAGACGGGAATTGCGGATCCCGCGCCACAGCGCTTCGGGTTGGCTCCAGCCATAAGATTTGTCGAGATCTCCCCACAAAACCAGTGTCGGCATGGTCAGGGATGCGAGAGCTGCCGTTCCATTCCAAGTCTCCCAAGCCGCCAGGCTGGCAAGAGCCGCCTGCATTGAGGCCTGACAGGCAAGGTCGCGACTGGGCCGGAATCCGGGAGCATCCTCGCCGTCGGCAAACCAGGTCGCCACAATTCGGTCAGCGGTCGCTTCGAGCCCGTCTTGGTGCAGTCTCTGGCGGGAGCGGTCAATGGATTCGAACCGGTCGGGCAAAACGCCGACCGGCCCGGTGCCATAGCAAATCAGTCGGTTGATCCGCGCGCCGGCGATTGCGGCCATTTCCTGGATGACCATGCCTCCCATCGAATGTCCCAGCAGATGAAACCTGTCGACGTGCAAATGGTCAAGCAGCGCGAGCACCTGTCGCGCGCACCCGGCAATACTGTCCGGCGCTTCAAGATGCCTGCTGGCGCCGAACCCTGCAAGGTCTGGCGCGATCACGTCGAATGATCCGGAAAGCGCAGAGATCTGCTCAGACCATGCGGCCGAGCCACCGAGGTAGCCGTGAACCAGGACGAATGGAAAGCCCGTTCCTTGTCGCGTGTAATTCAATCTCTGCATCATTCCGGTCATTCTGCGGGTATCACGCGGCCCGTTGCTTCGAAAACAGATGCTGATAGGCGAACAGTGCGGCGGAACCGCCGGTATGGATGAAGACAACGTTTTCGCCGGCCTTCAATGTACCGTTGCGGATGAGGCCGATCAGACCGGCCATGCCCTTGCCCGAATAAACCGGATCGAGAAAGATTCCTTCTTCGGCAGCAAGTATGCTGATGGCATCGACCATTTCATCGGTTGGCTGGCCGTAGCCGGGTCCGACATAGTCGTCGTGTGCGACGACCGACTGATCGGGCAGGTCACCGCGGCCACCGATGAGGTCGTAGGTCTCCCGCGCAAGTTTCAGAACGTTTGCGACCTGTTTTTCACGATTTGCCCGGACCGATATGCCTATCGTTTCAATGGGCGCATTGAGCGCATACAGTCCGGCAACCAGCCCCGCTTGTGTGCCGGCGCTGCCTGTAGCGTGCAGGATTTTGTCGACGCGCAGGCCCCTGTCATCGGCTTGTTGGACCAGTTCGGCGGCGCAGCCCGCATATCCGAGTGCACCGATCGGATTGGAACCGCCTCCCGGTATGACATAGGGTTTGCGTCCTCTTGCCCGCAATTCCTCTCCGAGCGAGGCCGCTTCGGCGTTCATGTCCAGGCCTTCTGGATGGAAATGGTATTCGCACCGAAGCATGTCATCGAGCAGCACGTTTCCGCCGCTCTCATAACCGTCGCCCATGTTTGTGACCCGACGCTCCAGCAAAGCATGGCAGTCCATTCCGACCCGTCGGGCGGCCGCGGCTGTCTGGCGAACGTGGTTCGACTGGGTGGCCCCCTGAGTCACCAGCGTGTCGGCGCCCTGTTTGATGGCGTCGGCAACCAGAAATTCCAGTTTCCGTGTCTTGTTGCCCCCCGTCGCCAGTCCAGTGCAGTCATCACGCTTGATGTAAAGGTTCGGTCCGCCAAGGGCCTTTGTGAGATTGGGCATCTCTTCAAGCGGGGTAGGAAAATGCCCCAATCGGATCTTACTGAAACGCGCCAAGTGCATAATCTGGGTCCCTGTTACTGTCCGCCACATACTGGATCGAACAAATCCTATGCCGGTAAACACGAAGTGGCTAATTCATTGTTCACATTACGCTAGTCCAAATTGGAATAACGAATTAGGGTTGATAAGAGACCGATAGACTGGAACGTAAGATGGATGTGAACTGGTTGGAGGATTTTCTCTGTCTTGCACGGACACTGAATTTCACGCGGGCCGCTGAGGAGCGCAATGTTACGCAATCCGCGTTCAGCAAGCGGATCAAATCGTTGGAAACCTGGGCCGGTGCTCCCCTGATCGACCGGACGTCCTATCCGGCAAAACTGTCAGAAGCGGGCGAAAGTCTGCTGCCGGTCGCAAAGTCCACCGTCATTGATCTGATCCGGATCCGCGACGAGATCAGAAGCAACGATCGCGGCGGATTGCGGTTCTCGGTTTTTGCCGCGACCCACGCGATTTCGATTTCCCATCTTGCACCGCTCATCGGTCGACTTGAAGCCGTCGACCGCACTATCCGCACCCGGGTGATTTCGGACAATATGCATGAATGTTGCCGGCTTCTGGCGGACGAAGCCTGTGATTTTCTCGTATGTTACCGGCATCCGGGTGTCGCGATAACGCTCGATGAGAACCGGTTTTCCCGCATAGATCTTGGCATGGAGCGACTGGTGCCGGTGTCCTGTGCCGACGAACGGGGAATTGCGAAATGGCAGTTGCCGGGGGAGCGGAAAAGGCCGGTACCGCATCTCGCCTATGCGCGGGGATCTTTCATGGGGACAGTTGTGTCGGATCTGCTCAAGCATAGAGACGCGGTTTTGAATGTCCGCCATATGGATGCGCTTTCGGAGGCACTGAAGAGTTTCGCGTGTCAAGGGGCCGGGGTCGCCTGGTTGCCGGAGAGTTCTGTGGCGGATGAATTGAGGGCCGGCGTACTCGTGCCGGCTGGCGACGCGAGTTTCTGTTGCACGCTGACCCTGTCGATGTTTGCCGCGACGAATCGACTGGACGAAACCGGGAAGCGAATCTGGGACCGGCTCGCCGAGGCGGGGACGCTGGATCTGCAAGCGCCTCAAGGGGCCTGAACCGTACGGCTGCGAGAGCGTTTCATTATCGGGGAGGGTACGCCGACATCGGCCAATATAACCATATCCGTCAACAGGAATTGAGTTTACCGGATGTTGAATTTGTTTGAAAAACGTCATCTTGTGCCCTTGAATTTGTAACGGCCAACCCTTGGAGACACGTTATGGTACGCGCATTCGCCGACATCGCATTCACGCCGGCGGTCCTGAGCAGACAGGAAGACATGGGATCGGCGAAAGCATATTCAGAGCTGCTTACGGGCGATGCAATTGAAGGCAATACCTTAACCGAGGCGGAAGCTGTGTTTATAAGCCGGCGGGATGGGTTTTATCAGGCGACAATATCGGAAACCGGTTGGCCTTATGTTCAGTTTCGTGGGGGACAGGCCGGATTCCTGAAAGTGCTTGACGAAAAAACGATTGCCTATGCGGATCTGCGCGGCAACCGGCAATATGTCAGCACGGGTAACCTGTCAGCCAATGACCGGGTTTCGCTGATCCTGATGGATTACCCCAACAGAAGTCGCCTGAAGATCTGGGGGCGAGCCCAACTCGTTGAAGCAACCGACGATCCGGATCTTGCCGCAAAGGTTCAGGTGGCGGGATATCGCGGCCATGTCGAACGTGTGGTGGTCATCAACGTGGAGGCCTTCGACTGGAATTGTCCGGCTCATATTCCGCAGCGCCTGACGGTCGAAGAGTTTGAGCAGGCCGTTGCACCCCTGCGAGCAAAACTCGCACAACTTGCCGAGGAGAATCGCGAACTCAAGGCCTTCTTCGGAAAGACCTGACAGAGACAAGGCCGGTTACGCCAGTGATCTCGTCCTCAGGATCATGCAGGCAGATCGGCGAGATCGCAGATGCCGCCGAACAAATGATCTTCCGAGGCGATCAGGGACAGGGTGGCGGCATGCCATTCGGGACGCAAGGCTCCACAGCAATCCGCCACTGTCAGGCACCAATATCCGCGATCAACCGCTTCCCGCAATGTCGAATGGACACAACATTGCATGGTGACGCCGCACAGGATCAGGTGCGTGATTCCCGCAGCCTGGAGATGATCCTGCAGATCAGACGTTCCGAAGGCTCCGAAACCGGGCTTGTCGATGACGCGTTCGCCCGGCAGGGGTTGCAGGGCCTCGACGAAGTCGCAGCCCGGCTCACCGGCAACCAGATACCGGCCGCGCGGCCCGGGACGGCCGACATAGCCCATTGCCGCCTTTTGTGGCGAAACATCGGAGAAATCCGGTTTGTATGCTTCACGTGTATGGACGATCATACACCCGAGCCGTCGGCACAGGTCGGTTAGCTTTGCCACCGCGGGGACAATGCTTGCCATGGCGTTGTCGGTTCCATCGTCTGCAAGCAGGAAGTCATTTTGCATATCGATTGCGATTAGGGCGGTGGTGCCGGGATGAAAATCGAAGACCTGGTTGTGATAACAGGCGATGCGGTGCGCGGTCATGGACGGTCCGAAAGGGTGGAAGTAGACTTCAGACAATATCAGTGCGGAAGACAACGTGGCAACGTTGTCTCCGCCCGCGGTTTTCCGGCGACGAATGCTCAACGTTCGCCCGATGCTTGTTTTTCAGTATCCGGCGATGTTGAATCTTTCGCTTCGGGTGCCCAGCCCGGTGGACCGAATATGTAGCCGAATGCGTCACGCGGCGAGCGGGCTTGCCGGGCATCGCGGAGGATATTCAACAATTCCCTGAAATTAATCGCAATCGGGTTGGCTGTTTCAAGTGGCGTCCGGATGCCGTAAACGACTGTCTCGGTTTCCGCTTGGTAGGTGCCGAACATCCGGTCCCAGATAATCAGGATCCCACCGTAATTTTTGTCGAGATAGCCATCGTTGGATCCATGATGAACCCGGTGTACGGACGGTGTGTTGAATATCCGGTCGAGCCAACCGAGCTTGCCGATTTTTTGAGTATGGATCCAGGTCTGGTAGGTAACGACGACAGCCAGAGCGATGATTGTCTGCGCCGGGTCAAATCCGATCAGGACGATCGGCACAAAAAAGATCCATTCTATCAGACCCTCCACCCAGGCGAGACGCAACGCTGTGGTCAGATTGAACTCGGGAGAGGAGTGGTGCACCGAATGATAGGACCAGAGGATACGGACCTCGTGTTCCCAACGGTGCATCCAGTAGTACATAAAATCGGCTGCGAGAATGGCCAGAAGCGTTGACCACCAGGTCACCGGAATTGAAAACGGCGCGAAACCCGCGGCGACAAAGAGCCCGACGACGAAAACAAGGCCATAAGCTGTCCGCTCGAGCAGGGTATTGCCAAGTGCGATTGCGAAGTTGGCCAGGGTTTCCCAGCCTTTTTTCCGGGTTCCGACCACAAAATCCCAGATGGTTTCCGAAACGATGGCCAGCAGGAAAACCAGGCCTGCAATCTCAAGCAGCGTCGAGAGATCTTCAAATCTTGTGAAGCTCTGTTCCAGGTTCTCCATCACGATGCCTCCCGATCCTTATCGGCCGGCATGAAATAAAACAGCCAAAGAAACCAAAGAAGGTTTGCTATTCCGAACAGGGAGGCTTCTCCCTGAATAGCCCCCCAAATCGCTGGAAGCTTGTAGAAGCCAATCAGCGCCAGAAACCCGAGATACCAGTGTTTTTGCATTTTCAAGCCACCGTCTCCGTGATATATTGAACGAACGATCGTTCACAAATAGATATTCTATCTGCGAATGCAAGCCCGGGCCTGTTGGAATCATTGTTGTGGCGCGTTTGCGGCTGGTGAACGGATGCGAGGGAAGGTACTGGTGAACAGGACAGGAGAACGGCAGTGAGCAAACGGGAAACGAGCACTCGGCAGCGGCGTGCACTGATTGTGAAGGCGGCTGCGGAATGTTTCATCAAGAAGGGATTTCATCAGGCAAGCGTCCGCGACATTGCACGCGCGGCCGGTATCAGTCTTGGCAATCTCTACAATCACTTTGCCGGAAAGGACGAACTGATCGCGGAGTTTGCAGTGGCGGAAGCGAACGAGATCAGCGCGCTTGCCGAAAAAATCGGCCGGCAAAGCGACCCGGGGAGCGCTTTGCAATGTTTCGTTTTTGAATATCTGGATGTCGCGCGTGACCCGGCAAATGCCGCCCTGACAGTGGAACTGACGGCTGAAGCATTACGAAACCCCGATATTGCGCGACAGTTTTCAGCCAATCGGCAATCGCTGAGGGATCTGGTCGGGACCATATTGGAAAGTGGTCGGACCGACGGGACATTCAGTGCGGCAAATCCGGTTGAAGCGGAAGCGGACATAATTCTGGATATGATTGATGGGCTCGCACTCCGGTCGGCTTTTTCCCACGATGATTTGGCGCAGGCTCGCAGGCGAATGCTGGTGGCTGCGGTCGAAAAAATCGTTTCCGTACCTTAGAGCGGTCCCTGTTCTCGCGGAATTGGCCAGGGATGTTAGAAATTTGGAAGCCGGGAATCGCGAGCCGCTGAAGGTTACCTTGACGTAGAGAATTGTGCGGAGGTCTGGCTTAACGTGTCGAAATACGATTTCTGCCGATTATGGGATATTGTTCCAATTCATAGACCTGACCGGTCGCCGGCCTGCTTGCATCCGAAAGCCAGAAGACTGCATGTGCCGCAATTTCCTGTGGTCGCAACAGGCGTCCGTGTGGCGCAAACTCCGGTGGGAGATGGTCGGTCCAATCATCCGGACGCCCTTCGGCCCTTTGCAAAACGCGTTCGTTTTCCGTCAGCGTCCAGCCGACATTGATCTGATTGATCCGGACGTTGCGCCCGCCAAGCGCGTCGCCAAGATTTCTTGTTGATGTCATCAGTGCCGCCTTGGAGGCGGAATAGGCGAGGAGGTTGGGGGCGCCGCAATAGGCATTGATCGATCCGATATTGACAATCGCGCCGCCTCCCGGACTTTCTTCCAGATGTGGGAGCGCCGCCTGGATCAAGAGCAGTGGTGCCGTGACGTTGACACGAAACATTGCTTCCAGATGTACCCCCGAAACATCCTCAATCGTCGAACGGTCAATCAGGGCGGCATTGTTCACGAGACCATCCAGACGGCCGAAGCTTGAAACTGTCTGCTCAACCAGTGCGGCAGGGGTGTCGTCGTCCATGAGGTCGCCAACGAACCCGGTGGCTTCCCCACCAAGCTTCGCCAGGCCGTGATCGAGTTCGTCGCGTGTCCGGGCGTGAATCGCGACGCGGGCGCCGGCGTCCAGACAAGCCCGTGCAATGGCATTTCCAATTCCCGAATGCGATCCGGTTATCAGATAGGCGCGGTTTTCAAGCATGGAGTCTGTCCTTGCGGGGGCTGGCGGCTTGGTTTGGAGAGGTCGGCGAACACTCTCGAGAATCCGTTATTTAAAGAATATACCTCGCGGGTCACGCAGACCAAAACCGATTGGATTGCAAGTATGGCCAGCGCACGATTTGTGACAGGTGCGACGACCGGCAGGTGGACGGATATCAAAAACTGTGTGATGTCTGTTTCCGCTACCCGGGCACCTTGATATGCCCTGCAGTAAGCATTTTCTCGATTTCACAATCCGTCGAGCCTGCATCGACGACCCATCCCGACAATACGGTCAAAAATGGACGACAGTTCCAAACCAAATGCGGACACGCCGGTTCGATTCGAGTTCGTGGCTCTGGTGGCTTTGCTCATTTCGATGGTGGCATTGTCCACCGACATCATGTTGCCGGCACTGCCGATGATCGGAGCGGCCCTCGGGGTGACCGATCCGAACGGCGCGCAACTGGTCGTGTTCGTGTTTTTTGTCGGTCTTTGCATCGGGCAATTGCTGTCCGGGCCAATGTCGGATTCCTATGGCCGCAAACCGGTCGTCTATCTCGGTTTGGCCATTTTCACGTGCGGATGTCTGTTGTCGATTTTCAGCACGTCTTTTGCAATGATGCTGATTGGGCGATTGCTTCAGGGATTGGGCGCTGCGGCACCGCGCATTGTCATGATCGCAATCGTACGCGATGACTATTCCGGTCGGGCAATGGCGCGTATAATGTCTTTCGTGATGGCGGTTTTTATCATTGTGCCCGCCGTAGCGCCGGCACTGGGGCAAGTGGTCATGGTGTTCGCGGGCTGGCGCATGATATTTCTGTCTCTGCTGGTCGTTGCACTTGTCTCGCTGGTCTGGTTCGTGTTTCGCCAGCGCGAAACTCTGGCCGTCGGCAACCGATTGCCTTTTTCGGTACATCAACTCCTGTTTGGTTTCAGGGAAACATTCAGCAACCGGGTTGCGCTCGGATATACGCTCGCGGCGGGCTGCATATTCGGCGCGTTTGTGGGCTATCTCAGTTCCGCCCAGCAGATCTTTCAGACCACCTTCGACAAGGGTGAGGGTTTTCCGCTCTATTTTGCAATTGTGGCACTCGCCATCGGCGCGGCGTCGATCTTCAATTCGCAACTGGTCATGAAGTACGGCATGCGGCGCCTGTCTCACACGGCGTTGATCGTATCCACCCTGGTGTCCTTCGGTTTCCTGCCTTTTGCTTTGGGTTGGTTCGGCGAAAGCGGGTTGGTGCATTTCATGGGCTGGGCCCTTGTCAATTTCTTCTGCATGGGCATTTTGTTCGGTAATTTCAATGCGCTGGCCATGGAGCCTCTTGGCCACATCGCCGGCATTGCCGCCGCCCTTATCGGGTCCGTGGCAACGTTCATTTCTCTGCCGAGCGGAATTCTGGTGGCCCAAATGTTTGACGGCACGGTTGTGCCGCTCGTCGCGGGCTTTGCCATCCTGGGATTTTTGTCCTTTTGTGTGGTTTACGTGACCGAAAACGGTGAAATCGGCAAAGCATCGGTTTGACCGTCACAGTCGGCGGATACTGAATGTCGGCTGGGGAGCAATTTCCCGGAAAGGCAGGGGAAGGTGCAAAGGATCATGATCATAGGTGGTGCGGGATCTGGAAAATCCACAATTGCCCGCATGCTTGGCGACAGGACCGGTTTGCCGGTGGTCCGCATGGACAAATTGTCTTGGCAGAGCGGTTGGCGACTGAGGGACAGGGAGGAGACCCGTCGAATGGTACTCGCCGCCGTCGATGCGCCATCCAGGATCTTTGAAGGCAATTTTTCGGAACTGTTTCAGGCCCGCCTGGAGCGGGCTGACACCTTGATTTTCCTTGACTTGCCGACCTGGCTGCGCGTGGTGCGCGTGGTTTGGCGCACCATACGCGATTATGGAAGGGTACGTCCGGATATGCACGAGGATTGCCCGGAACGGTTTGATTGGGAATTCCTGAAGTGGGTCGCGGACTATGATCGCCGCGGCCGGGACAAGGCTTTGAAGCTGATTGAGATCGTACCCGCCGAAAAACTGGCGTTCCATCTGAAATCCCGGCGCCAGGTCGACGCCTTTCTGCGCTCCGTCAATTGACCAGGTGTCCGTTTTTCCGTGCGACCGGGCGTACCACGCCCTTGGCGAACACCGAGACGATCCGAGCGGTGTCGCGATCGCAATGCAGGCCGTAAAGACTGTTCTGGCGTCCGAACCGGCAGACTTGACGTCCCCTGTGCCCAAGCACGCCGAAACCGGTTCTTTTTGCCACTTGCGAGAGGCGAAGGGCGATCTTGCCTGCGGGTGCGGCCGCGCCGGGTGTGCCAAGGCCGGGCGTGACGCCAGCGAAACCAGGCGTGACGACCGAGAACCGTGTGATGACCGTTTTGATAAATTGCATGGTCTGTCCTTTCGCGGCTGCGGAGCCAAGCCCTGGGGGAGTTCCGACAACCCTTTCCTCCTGCGGACCGGCATCCGTTCTGCTGAGCGGATATGAGCTCTTTCTGGACCAGGGGAGTGTCAGTAATGTTTCGCGATTCAGGTTTATTGTAACAATTGTAACTGCGGCTTCGGGTTCGCTGTTTGGCGGTCTTGACCACGCGTTTCGCCGATGCAGTATAGACTTCAAACGAACCGGTAATCGCAAGGAAGTTTCCCGATCATGAATGCCCCGAAACCGCGCATCAACGTAACCACTTTTGATGGACCGGGAGCTGATCCGGTCATGCGCGACGTGCCCTGGCCCGATGTGCCGCCGGGCGGGGCTCTGATAAAAATCGGCGCCTGTGGCGTGTGCGGAACGGATCAGCACATCCTGAAAGGACATTGGCCGAAACCGCTGCCATGGCCGTTTACGCTTGGCCACGAACTTGCTGGTGAAATCGTGGAGATCGGAAGCGAACTGACCGCCGACTTCATGGGCAAACCCTTGACCGTAGGCTCAAAGGTCATGTTGCCTCCACTGATGCCATGCGGCTTCTGCGACTGGTGCAAACATTATCCCGAAACCGCGAACAAGTGCCTGACGCCGGTTTATTATGGCCGCTATCTGGGGTTCGACAAACCGCCGCATCTCTGGGGCGGTTGGGCAGAATATGTCTATGTGGACATGGGTGAATTGCCTGGCACGAAGATTTACAAACTGCCCGATGACATGTCGCTCTTGCTCGGATCGCTTTCCGAGCCGTTGACATCGTGCATTCGCGCCTTCAATCGCGCGCAAAAAGCGGGCGGGTTTTCCTGGAACGACACGGTGGTGATCCAGGGAACAGGTCCGATCGGTATTCTCGCAATCGCCGCGGCGCAGGAAATGGGGGCAGGGCGGGTCATTGCCGTCGGCGCGCCCGAAGCGCCGCGCCTGCAACTCGCCCGGAAATTTGGTGCCGAGGCCACAGTCGATATCGAGGCTTTACCAAGCCCGGAAGACCGCATCCGGCACGTGCGCGACATTGTCGGCGGCTACGGCGCCGATCTGGTCATGGATTGCTCAGGTCATCCGACCGCCGGTCCGGAAGGAATCGAATTCCTGAGGGACGGCGGAACCTATGTCGAAATGGGGCAATTCACCGATGCCGGACCGATCAGCACCAATTGGCACCGCATCTGCACCAAGGACCTGAATGTCCTCGGCTCCTGGGCCTTTACTGCCAACGATCTGCCGCTCGGCGTCGACATGCTCTACCAGGCGCGGGACAAATATCCCTGGCGCGACATGCAGACCCTTTTTCCGTTTACGGAGGTCGGCGTCAAGGACGCGGTCGCGCAAGCGATGGCCATGAAAACGGTGAAGTCGACGATTGTTCCGTTCGACGACATGATCTGATCGCAAATTTGCCTTCGTGCGAGACAGATCGGGATCCGGCGAAATCAGGCGGATGCCCGACAATCGCCTTAATTTCAAGTTCTTGAACAGATATTGCGAAACAGGCACATTCGGCGTCCTGCGCTGTGCAGGGTTTGAGCTCTCCCCGTTCAGACCGGATCGTGTGCACAGGGTGGAATTGCGAGAAGAAAGGGACCTGAGCGTTTCACTGTTTCCGCGAAACTGTGAAAAGTGTGAGAGGGAGCCTCCCTCTCACCATAACGCGTGAGGACGGAGATCGGAAATGGCCCAAGGCCTTCACTACGACACGATTGAAGATATCGGCGCCAAAATTCGAGCCGGCGAGATCAGCTCGGAGGCGCTGACCGTGTCGATTCTGGAACGGATCGACCGCCTCAACGAAACCCTGAACGCGTATATCACGGTTACGGCCGATACGGCTCTGGAGCAGGCGAAACGGGCAGACGAGGAAATGCGGGCGGGAAACGATCGGGGCCCGCTTCATGGCGTGCCGGTTGCCGTGAAGGATTTGTTCGCCACCAAGGGAATTCGCACCACCGGCGGATCCAAACTGCACGAGAATTGGATCCCTGGACACGACGCGGAAGCCGTCAGGCGTCTGCGCGACGCGGGCGCGATCCTGCTCGGCAAGACCGGGTTGCATGAACTCGCCTACGGGACCAACAGCATCAATCCGTTCTTCGGGGCAATCCGGAATCCATGGGCGCCGGACTGCGATCCCGGCGGATCAAGCGGCGGTTCGGCCGTCGCCGTTGCCGCGGGTCTCGCCTATGCGGCGCTGGGAACCGACACCGGTTGTTCGATCCGCCAGCCGGCCCATTGCTGCGGGATTGTCGGTCACAAGCCAACATTCGGTCTCGTCAGCAAGGCCGGTGTATTTCCCCTGTGCTGGACCATGGATCACGTCGGGCCGATGACACGCACGGTCAATGACGCGGCGACCGTGCTTTCGGCCATTGCCGGCTATGATCCGGAAGACCCCTATTCCGTTGATATCGATTGTTCGCAAGGGTTCGATCCGGTCTGGAAGGAGTTGCCGATGATCCGCTTCGGCCTTGTGCGGCGGTTTTTTTTCGATGGATATGCGGACGTCGTCGAGTGCGTCGATGAGGCCATCGACAGGCTGCGTGAAAACGGGGCGGAAATTGTCGACCTTGATATTCCCGACATTGATGGCGCCTTTGCAGGCAGCCGCACCATGTTCACCGAAGCGCTGGCCGTGCACGAAGAGGATCTCGCCCGGCGTCCGGAGGATTTTGGCGATGATGTTCGACAAAAACTTGTGGCGTCTGCCGATCGGCCGGTAACCGACTATGTCAAAGCGCAGCATTACCGCCACGGATTTACCAGGCGTGTCGAAGCTCTGTTCGAACAATGCGATGTTCTGATCGCGCCCACTTCGACAATCGCCGCGTCTCCGATCGAAAGCCGGCCGGCTGACTATGCCCTGCTTTCCTTCAAGAACACCGGGATATTCGACTATACCGGCCAACCTTCGATCTCGATTCCCTGCGGCTTCACTGACAAGGGGTTACCGGTCGGGCTGATGCTGACGGGTCCGCTGTTCAAGGACCGGCAGGTGCTGCAGGCGGCGCGCGCAGCGGAACAGGTGCTTGAAATGGCAGACCGGCACCCGGATCTTTGACGCTGCAGGTTGCCAATTGCTCGGCGAACGCGGTTCCGGACGCGATTTGAAACCGCTGAACAAATTCGTCGACCCGTTAGGTGGAGCAAAAATCGGCTTGTAATTGACCGTTTCCCGGTCGCACATTGAAGCCCTGTGTTCATTTGAACGGGGTATCGGTATGGCGACCAGTGAAACACGTTCCCTGCGGGCCCGGCGAGACGCGCTTCTCGGCCGTGGCATGGCTCTGTTTTACGAGGATCCGGTTCATCTGGTCCGCGGCGAGGGCGTTTTCGTTTACGATGCAGAAGGACGCAAATATCTCGACTGCTACAACAATGTGCCGCATGTCGGGCATTGCCATCCTCATGTTGTTGAAGCGATCACACGGCAGGCATCCACGCTCAACACCCATACACGATATCTGCATGACGGCATCGTAGATTATGTCGAGCGCCTGACATTGACGTTCGATGACAGTCTTTCAACGGCGATCCTGACCTGCACGGGCAGCGAGGCCAACGATATTGCATTGCGTATGGCCCAGGCAGTCACCGGCAAGACCGGGATCATCGCAACCGACAATACCTATCACGGCAACACCGCTTCTGTATCCCAGCTGAGTGTAAAGATGCCGCCGATTGGCGGATTTGGCGGTCATGTGCGCCATGTTCCGGCGCCGGATTCCTATCGGCCGCTGGGCGGAAAGACGGGTACCGCTTTTGTCGAGGCATTCGCGGCAGAGCTTGAAGGCGCGATTTCAGATTTGAACAAAAGCGGACACGGTTTTTCAGGTCTAATAATTTGCCCCTATTTTGCCAACGAGGGCTTTCCGGAATTGCCGGACGGTTTCCTGCGCCGTATTGCCGGTATCGTCCGGGCCGCCGGTGGACTGCTGATCGCCGATGAAGTTCAGCCGGGGTTCGGTCGTATCGGCACCGATATGTGGGGGCATCAGGCCGGTGAAATTGTGCCGGACATTGTCACATTGGGCAAGCCGATGGGCAATGGCCATCCGGTTGGCGGCGTCGTCACCACAAGCGGTATCCTGCAGGCGTTTCGACAGGCGTTTCGGTATTTCAACACGTTCGGCGGCAATCCGGTCTCCTGCGCTGCCGCGGCGGCCATGCTCGATGTGCTGGAGGAGGAGGACCTCGTCGCCAATGCAAAGCGCGTTGGTCAATATGCGAGGGACCGCTTGAACGGTCTGGCGGAGCGACATGAATTGATCGGCGATGTCCGTGGTTCGGGTCTGTTCTTCGGTGCAGAACTCGTGACCTGCCGGCGTGAAAAACGTCCTGCCAGCGACGCGGCACATCAACTGATCAATCGGATGCGGGAAAGGGGGGTCTTGATGGGGACGCTTGGACGCCATGCGAACATAATGAAAATACGTCCGCCCATGCCCTTCAGTCGAACCAATGCGGATTTTCTCATCGAGACGCTCGACGATGTCATGAAGACACTGTGAGGATAGGGTGAGCACATCCGACATGACAACCGATCTGGACGACATCCGGCGCCTCGCTGCCCACGCATTGCTGCACTGGGGTGATTCGAAATATGAACCGGTCTTGATAAAACACCGGGAGAACACGGTTTTCGAAGTCCGGGACGATGCTGGAAACCCGGCCGTCCTGCGGGTTCACCGTCCCGGCTATCACGATCGCCAAGCGCTGTCTTCGGAACTTGACTGGATGCACATGCTGTCGCTCAACGGGTTTGAACTGCCTCGGCCGATACCCGCGCGCGGTGGTCGGTTGCTTGTTGAGGTCGACGACGCCATCCTCGGCTCGCGGCATTTGGACATGTTGAGTTGGATGTCCGGCATTCCGCTTGGCGAACTGGGTGTGCCGCTCGCTTGGGCTCCGGATCGCCTGAAGAGGATCTTCTTCGAGCTTGGTCGAAGCGCTGCCCGGTTGCACAGGATTTCCGACGATTGGACTTTACCCGCAGACTTTAAAAGACATGCCTGGGACCGGGATGGTCTCATAGGCGAAACTCCATTTTGGGGACGGTTCTGGGACCTGCCTGAATTGACCCGGGACCAACGGGATCTGTTTTCCGAATTTCGTCGGTTGGCCTCCGACAGGCTTGATGATTACCATCGCAACGGTGGCGGTTACGGGCTCATCCATGCCGACCTTGTTCGCGAAAATGTGCTGGTGGATGGTGACATCGTCCGTTTCATCGATTTCGATGATGCGGGGTTCGGCTGGCACATGTTCGAAATCGCGACTATTCTTCACAAGAACCGGCGTGAACCGTACTATGCGATCATTGAGGAAGCCGTGCTGACGGGCTATGCGAGCGCGGGCGTTCTCAGAACGGAGGACAGGGCGGTGCTGCCCCTGTTTCTGGCGCTGAGAAGTGTCACCTATCTGGGTTGGGTCGATCACCGGAGGCGCGAACCGGGAGTAGTCGAGAAGATCGCTCCGTTTGTCGCGGACGCCGAGGCCAGCTGTCGCGCCGTTTTGCGAAGCGCGTAGATTCTCTATGGCCGGGTGAGTTTATTCGCGTCCCTGGCTCGGGCAAAGTTTACGACAACCCGACCGACCGGAAGACCATATTTGAAGACGGTGGCCGTATTGCGGACGATGCCATTGTCTTTCAAGACCATCTTGTCCTTGAAACGGACGAGATTCTTCCGGTTCTCCGCGTCGAGATACAATTTGTATCCGTATCGCGCGACATTGCCGCGTATTCGGACCTTTGCCTCCCCGGGAACATCGGAACGGGTGCCGGAATATTGTCCCGGCCCGGTCTTTGTGAAGTACCAGATTTTGGTTTCCCGTACGCCGTCGTCATATCTGAATTTTTCGACAAGTTTCAGAGTCTTGCCATTCCATGTCCCGTGTAGATTGACGCGGAAGGTCCGCTTGACCCCGTTAATTGCGCTGAATTTGCCGAAGGCGACCGTATTGCCCCGAAAATAGTCTTCAAACGCGAATGGCGCCTCGACCTCCGCGGTTGCGGGGCCCAGGCCACTGGAAACCAGAATGCCGAACAGGGAAACGGTTTGCAAAGTCCGACGGATCATCGGTGCCCTCCATCATCAGGATAATGCCAAGCATACGGGCGCCGATCAGAAGCGGTTCACAAAGGTGGCCGAAACGTCGCAGGTCGGTCCCCCGAAGCTGGCGTTCAGCAAACAGCGGACCTTGCCGGGAGAAGCCGGTTAAATGTGTCAGACCAAACGCAAACCGCTTTAATTCATCGACAGCTCGAACTCAGACCGGCCAATCGAAGATCCGTTGATCTGGATTTCAAGTGTGTGTGTGCCGGCATAGTAGACCCGGGTTGTGATCGGCCGCATCGGATGTTTGCGGGCAATGAACATGGATTGGCCGGCAGCCAGCGTGAAAGTCTTGCCCTTGAACACTTTGGGTGACGTCTCGCCGTTAGCCTTTCGGTGATGAACAATATAGTCAAAGATCAGGGATTGCGGCCCGGTTCCCCGCGACGTCAATTCAAAATCGAATTCGAGCGCCGTACCATATTGAACGACGGGCGTCCGGATATGCAGGCTGTCGAGCGTGACGGCCGCATCCCCGTAACCGAGCGCTGCAAGTGCGGCCTTGTGGCCTTGCTTGATCAGGGTCCGGCAGGCGTGTCGGACCAGCTTTTCTCGAGTCCTGCCGGCGTCCTTCATCCAGTTTGCGGCAAGGGCCGCCACACGGTCGGGATGATCCTTGGCAACGTCGTTCAGATTGTTAGCAACCGAGCGGCGCACATATTCGACCGGATCGTCTTTGAGCCGGTCGAGGATCGGCAGCACCGGTCCCGGATCGGCGATGAAATCAGGCAGACGCACCGCCCAGGGAAGGCGCGGACGGCATCCCTCCGAAGCCAGCCTGCGCACATGATAGTTCGGGTCTTCCGCCCATTTCAGCATGTGCTGCATCGCCCGGGCCGGATCGTGCAGGATGAACGCTCTGACCGCCAGTTCACTTGTGCCGCGTTTGGTCAGGGCCTTCAGGATGTCCATACCGTGATCAAAATCGCCAAGGCCGCAATCTGCGACGAAATCCGCCATCGGCATGGTTGCCCAACCTCGAATTCCCATGTCGTCCATGGTCAGGTTCGATATATCGACGTCATCATCAGGATGCAGGGTCGCCAGGAGAATATCGCACGCTTTCCTGAAATCGTCGGGCAGGCAGGTATGGAGAGCCTGTCGGATCTGGTTCGAACGTTCCTTCAATTCCAGCTCAGCGATTTTGTCGGTCGCTGCCGCGATAAATCTCTCCGAGTCAAACGTCTTCGACACCCGGGCGAAGTGCGTGCCCATCAAGGCGATCATTTCGGGATTGAAAAGATTTTTGAACGGTTCGGGCATTCGTCTCGGTCCTGTGGTCGTGGCAATTGTCGGAGCAGTAAAAGTCAGCAAGTTCGGTAAAGGATCAGGGCTTGGCTGCCGGCACTGGTGGCGGTAAAAAAGAACCTCGTCTACTTTCGGGAAAACTCAAGCGCCATGGGCGATCGGCAATCTTTCTGTTTTCCGTTTCAGGACCCTTCGGTGGAGCGGATTTTCGCCGCCTATGAGGAGTCGGTTCGCGCGGCGCTGCTTGATTTGCGGTCACTGGTTCTTGAAACGGCCGGGGACTTGTCTGCCAATACGCCGAAGATGGGGCCGGTTGTGGAAACTCTGAAGTGGGGACAGCCATCATACCTGCCGAAGAAGCCCAGAATTGGCAGCACGGTTCGCATCGACGCAATTGCCGGCGGCGACCATGACCTCGGCATGTATTTCCATTGCCAGACGACGCTTGTCGCTGGATTTCGCGAGCAATATCCTGACCTGTTCACCTTTTCCGGCAATCGGGCGCTCCTGTTTTCAAAAGACAGGCGTTGGCCGGACGTGCCTCTCAGGCATTGCGTTGCACAGGCCCTGACCTATCATCTGAAGACACAGCTCTCCTGACCGGCTTCAGAATTCCGCTTCACGTGATTTCACGATTGCACTGACAACGTCATTGTAGGGAGCGGCAAGCCCGACCTGTTCCGAAACCACAGGAACCATCCCGTTGATCGCGTCAATCTCCGAAGCGCGCCTTGCATGGTGGTCAAGCAGCATGGACGGGCGCGCCTGCGGCATGCGCTTGCCAAACGCGGTGATGTAGGCTTCCGCATCCTCGAAGGAGAAATTGACGCCCTTCGCCTTGCCCGCTGCAAAGGCTTCCAGTCCGCAGTTTTTGGCAACCTTCCACGAATGGGGATCGGACATGATTTCCCCAATGGTTCGGTCGAATATCGTACAGGATCCGCTGAAGGTGACGTTGCAGACGAATTTCTCCCAGATCAGTTGCTCGATATCGTCGAAGGCTTTCACGTTGAAGCCCGCGGCCTCCCAGGCACTTGCCAATGTGCCGGCGCGTTCGCTCAGGCCTCCGTTCATCTCACCGATCCGGATTAGGTTCATGGCATTGTGATGGGCGTGTCCGGGACCTTTCATGGATGCACCGAAGCCTTCGGCGACGCCCAACAAGACATTCTCCGTCGCCATGTAGGCGGCAATGCGTTCGCCTGCTCCGAGCCCGTTCTGGATTGTCAGAACCAGTGAGTCCGACCCCATAGTACCGGAAATCGCCCGCGCGGCATCGCCGACACCCGACGCCTTTGTCGCGATGATGTAGAGATCGCACAGTCCGGCTTCGGCGACGTCGGTTACCGCATGGATGGAATGAACCGTCCGGTCTCCGCTTGCACCTTCGACGCGCAGACCTGTGGTGCGAATTGCATCGACATGATCCTGCCAAAGGTCGATGGCCCAGACTTCGTGACCCTTGTCGGCGAACAGGGCGGCATAGATGGAGCCCATCGCTCCGGCACCGATAACGGCAATTTTCATGGTGATATCGACTTTCGCTGGAATCTTGTTGAACGGGCCCCATTTTTGAACAGCCCCCGCGGGATTGCAACGCACGTCCGCAGCCTTTCGAGTGCCGCGTCAGAGTCTCAGATGGGGATCGCCTTGCGGTTCGTAATCTCCTCCATGACCACATAGGAGTGGGTCTGTTGCACGCCCGGAAGTTTGCCGATCCTGTCTCCCAGAACGTTGCGGTAATGGCTGATGTCCGTCGTTCGCGCGACAAGCATGTAGTCGAAGTTTCCGGCAACCATGAAACAGGTCTGAATTTCCGGGATCCGCCGGACCGCGTCATTGAACATTTCGAGGGAATTGTCGCTGGTCTGGTTCAAAGTGACCAGCACGATCATTACAAAGCCTGCGCCAAGCGGTTCAGGGTCCAATTCTGCGCGGTATCCCCGGATGACTCCGTCTCTTTCCAGCCGGCGCACACGTTCCGCGCATGGCGTCTTGGTGAGATTGATCCGGTTGGCCAATTCGACAATGGGAATTCGGCCGTGTTCCTGCAACTCGACGAGGATGCGTTTGTCGATTTGATCGAAGTTTCTTTTCATGCAGTCATAATTCCTTTAGATTTAAGCTTAGCAGGGTATTCGACTGGAATTATGCCTATTTTAGAGCCAATGACTAGTCGATATGCCTATAATGTTAGACGGAAGGCTAATCACTGATCTGGCCGTTGATCTATTTGCTCTGTGTCTGAACCGTCTTGAAAAGCGGCGGACAGCCTTCCGTCGGACGGGGTGAATGGGTGACGGCGTAGGGAGAAAACGAGATGACCGACACTTTTGTCGTCGGCTACGATGGTTCAGAATCATCGAAGCGAGCCGTGACGTTTGCGGCAGCCAGAGCGAAAACGGCTGGGGCCAGTCTCCACCTTGTACAGGTGCTGGAATGGTCGCCTTACAGCTTTCATACACCGGAAGAGTTGGCCGAGCGCCACAAGCGACGCGAGCAGGAATTGGATCGCGCCCAGGCCATATTGACCCCGGCCGTTGAAGAATTGGTCGCTGCGGGCCACGTCGCGACCTGCGAATCCCGCCACGGCCATGTCGGCGACCTGATGTGTGAAATCGCCAAGGAAAAAGGGGCCGTCCAGATCATTATCGGACGCACCGGCGGAACGGGTATTGCCTCAAGGCTGCTCGGCAGCCTGGCGATCACTCTGGTGCAGGCCTCACCGGTGCCGGTAACCGTGGTGCCGTAGGCCGCTCATTCCATTTCAATTCGACTACCATTTCCAGGGGACAAGTTATGTTCAGGACTTTAATCGGGGCAGGTCTTAGCCTGCCTGTTATGACCGGCCTTGCGCATGCGCAGTCAAGCATCGACCAGGCCATCAGCGACGCCATCGGCCCAATCGTCAACCCGATCGTCAGCACGGTTTTCTACTCCGTGCCGCTGTTCGGAACCCAGTTTCCGCTGATCGTCGGTTGGCTGGTCGTCGCAGCGGTCGTGTTCACGCTCTATTTCGGATTCATCCAGTTTCGCGGGTTCAAACACTCAATTGAGCTCGTGCGCGGCGACTATCTCGATCCGAAGGATGCGGGTGAAGTGACACCGTTCCAGGCGCTGGCGACAGCCCTGTCGGGCACTGTCGGACTCGGCAACATTGCCGGCGTCGGTGTCGCGGTCTATCTCGGCGGCCCGGGTGCAACATTCTGGATGATCCTGGCGGGGCTGCTCGGTATGGCCTCCAAGTTCACCGAATGTGTGTTGGGCGTGCATTACCGGAACGAATATGCTGACGGCACCGTCTCCGGCGGACCCATGTACTATCTTTCCAAAGGTCTTTCGGAAGACGGCAAGGCGGCATTGGGCAAGTTCCTCGCGATCTTCTTTTCGATCTGTTGCATCGGCGGTGCGCTTGGTGGCGGCAACATGTTCCAGGCAAACCAATCCTTTGCACAGATCTCCAGCATCGTACCCTTCTTTGAAGGCAAGGGCTGGCTGTTCGGTCTGATCATGGCGGCAATTGTCGGCGTGGTGATTATCGGCGGTATCAAGTCAATCGCGAAGGTAACCGAAAAAGTCGTACCGGGTATGGCGGTGATCTATGTTGGTGCGGCTTTGATCATCATCATCATGAATGCCGGTCAGATCCCGGCTGCAGTTGACGCGATCATAACCGGCGCGTTTGCTCCAACGGCAGTGGCCGGCGGCATGGTCGGCGCTCTGATCCAGGGCTTCAAGCGTGCCGCATTCTCGAACGAAGCCGGTATCGGTTCCGCGTCGATCGCTCACTCGGCCGTGCAAACCAAGCACCCCGTCACCGAAGGGTATGTCGCTTTGCTTGAGCCCTTCATCGATACAGTGGTGATCTGCACGATGACGTCCCTGGTGATCACAATTACCGGTTCCTGGGTCCCAGACAGCGGCGTAACCGGCATCGCGTTGACCTCCAAGGCGTTCGAATCGAACTTTGCCGGCTTTGGTTATGTGCTTGCCATTGCAGCGGTCCTGTTCGCCTTCTCGACGATGATATCGTGGTCGTATTACGGGTTGAAGGCCTGGACCTATATGTTCGGCGAGGGCAAGGCCAAGGAGATCGTCTTCAAGCTGATCTTCTGTGTGTTTGTCGTCATTGGTTCGTCTATGAGCCTCGGTCCGGTGATCGATTTCTCCGACGCGATGATCTTCGCAATGGCGATCGCCAACATTATCGGCCTTTACATGTTGATGCCGAAAGTCAAACGCCTTCTGGCCGACTATCATGAGAAGCTGTCCAGCGGCGAGATCAAGAAGATAAAGTAAACCGATACGTCAAGTCGGTTCGGCCGAAATGGCCGGACAGGCAAGTTGGAGCCCCGAGAAAAACTCGTTTCTCGGGGCTTTTTTTGTTGGCTATCGTGGCTAACGAAGGTCGGGTTTGATCTGCCAAGGATCAAACGAAAACGATTTGCGCAACAAATACGTGACAGGTCGTAGAGCGGGCAGGGACAAAGATGACAATCGGATTCGATACGGTCGGTGTCTGGCGACCACGGGGCCGCGGTTTCAGTATGGGTGCCGTGCAGCCGAGTGGGCATGTCATCCATCTTACAGGGCAGGTCGCATGGGACGAAAAAGAAGCAATTGTCGGCCTCGGCGACGTTGAGCGGCAAACACGGCAATGTTTCGCCAATATCGAGGCCTTGCTCGCGTCTGTCGGCGGGACCCTTCGCGACATTGTGGCCATTACAACTTATTTTACCGACCGTGCTCAATTGCCGGCCATTCAGCGTGTGCGATCAGAAATATTCCCCAATGCCGCTTCTGCGCCGGTGAGCACATCCGTGATGGTCGCCGGTCTAGGGCATGCGGATTTCCTGGTCGAATTGACTCCGCTCGCCGTCGTGCCCGAAACGCGCTTTGTCAATCCAGCCGATTGACAGGGTTGGGTCCGCCGCGCAATAACTCGTTCATGTTTTCCTCGCGCAACAGCAAACTGAAATCGAAACCGTTCCTGAACCCGGGGATGGTCCGTCGTTTGTTTGCAAGGACGACATAGCGCTCGCAAGAGTGAATTAAAGATCGAAACCCCGGCCGGCTCGGACGGGGTTTTGCGTGTCTGCAAGAGGTCCGTCGGCCGCCAAGCCAAGGACCATAACCATGCCAGACCAGATATCGCACCTCTCGGGCCTTTGGATCCCGATCATCACGCCTTTCGACGCTGGGCGGATTGATATGTCTTCGTTCGAGACGGTGCTCGACCACTATCTCGGCAAGCCAATTGACGGAGTAATCGTCGCCGCCACGACCGGCGAAGGATTGACCCTGGACAAGGTCGAAACTCACGAGCTTGCAAATCTCGCGGCAAAGACAATCCGAGGAAGGATACCGCTGTATCTGGGCCTGTCCGGCAGCAATACTGCAAAACTGGTGCGTTCAGTCAGCCGATCGGCCGTCTGGCCGGTGGATGGCTACCTTGTTTCCTGTCCCTATTATTCACGCCCATCCCAACGCGGTCTGTTGCAGCACTTCACGGCAATTGCCGGGGCAACGGATCGTCCTGTGGCACTTTACAACATTCCTTACCGGACCGGTGTCAATCTGGCGAATGAGACCGTTCTGGCGCTTGCTGACATCCCCAACATAGTCGGATTGAAGGATTGCTGCGCGGATCCGGCGCAGACATTTGATCTTCTGCGGCGCAAGCCCGACACGTTTTCCTTGATGACGGGCGAAGACGCCCAGTATTACAATGCGCTGGCCCACGGTGCCGAGGGCGCAATTCTCGCTTCCGCGCACGTGGAAACCGAAAAATTTGCCGCCGTCCTTCGACTTCTGAAATCCGGCGATCAGCCGGGTTCCCTGGCGACATGGGGCGGCATCGCGGATTTGGCCGGCCTTTTGTTCGCCGAACCGAGCCCGGCAGCGATCAAACATTGGCTGTGGCGCGAGGGGCTGATCGCCAGCCCGGAAGTGCGCCTGCCTATGACCGGAATCAGTGAGGGCCTTGCCGAGCGGGTCGATCAGGTGATGCGCAAACACGGATGTGCCATCGCTGCATGAGCGGCTGTTGCCGGGTGAGAGTGCGGGCGGATCCTGCGGTCCGCCCCTACAGCGGTGCCGTTTCGATTGTCTTATCAGTTGATCTCGACCACCGGACTGTCGGTCGAAACCATCTTGACTGTGCACGACGCACCGCAAAATTCCGCAAGCAGGGCGACCAGATCATCGGCAGCGTCCTGCAGGTCGCCGATGCCCTGTGACTGGATCGTAACCAACGCACGCGCCGTGCCTTTCGTTATCGGGCTGCGTGCGTCCTGGTACCAGTTCCAGCGGCGGCACAATACGTTCGCTCCGGACGCCAGGACGACCTCTCCTGCCTTCGGCGGGTCATTGGCCGCCTCGGCCTGGCCGAGAGGGAAGAACGTATCGGTTGGGCGTGAATAGCGAAAACTGACCTCGTCCCCGATCTTGTCGGCATCGTCGGCGCCGACGGGAAATACGTACTGAAGGGAGACCGCGTTGTAACAATCCACAAAGGTGTTGATCGCAGGCAGCCTGCGCTCGGCGAGAACGTTTTTGACCAGCCGTTCGACCGAACTGCGATAACTGGTCTTTTTGATACCAAAACGCTTGTAGGCGTCCCGCCATGCCGCAATGCCATCGATTTCAGAAAGCGGCGTTTCGGGGAAACGTTGCCTGCAGGCGTTTTCGCGTTCATCTATGAGAGCGTCTAGCCGCGTGTTTCGCTCCGTTTCTATCTGAATGTTTTCAGCAAGAATGATTGCGGCTGTGAAGCCGGAAAAGTCGTTGGCGATGTCTGCGATTGAAATTCGAATTGTATGTTCCTCCGCCACGGCGACGACACAGGCCAATGTCAGCAGGCCTGAGCCAAGCGATTGATTCGACGAACATTAATGCCAAATTGATGCTTAAATAAAGACCAAGTTTCCAAAGTTGTTGACGGCACGTCTTAAGTGCCGGAGACAATTGACCACATCAACCTGCCTGGCAGGAATGCCAGAAATCCGGCCAACCCGAGTCCGCCGACAACAACACCGATCATGGCGGAGCGGTGCGCGGCAACATCGCCGCGCCGGATCGCCAGGATCGACCGCGGCACAGAAACGAGAGTCAGCACGGAAAACAGGTGGATCGGACTCAAGCCAAGCGGGGCATCCGATCGCCCGATCCAGAAGGTAACGATTGCGGTGGTCATCATGCAGGTCACCCAGATCCATCCGAAGATCCGGTGTAGCTTTGTGCCCTTGCGCGATGCCAGAATGAACGCGGTGGCGATCACGGCGACGGCAATGGTCGTCACATGGATCTGAATTGCCGGCGATGTGTTGAGCAGGGGAACTAGGGTCATGTCTGAGGCCTCGATAAATCCGCAGGGAATTCTCTGCGATCTGATTGCGCAGGCCGCCGAGATGCGAGAAAACAGGGCTGTTGCCTATGGGCAATTCGCCAATTCCTGATCCTGCTACGTGAAACAACAGGGCTGCATTTGACGCTTCGTGAGTTGAAAACATGGTTTCCACAGGTCTATCCGCCGGACGGTCGACTCCTGGCGGTATGGTGCGCCGTATCCGTCATCTGTGTGGTGGCCGGGCCGTTTGGAACAGATCAAGTGCCTCTTGTCAGGCGAGCCATATATTGGTTCGGCTCAAACCTGGTGGCGATTGTGATGAGCCTGACGATCATCGGCACCGTCAACCGCGCACCGATTCTGGCGCGACTTCCCGAGGTGATTCGTCTGGCGGCGGGCGCGCTCGTTTTCGCTGCCGCATTTTCGGGCGTCATGACCATTGTCAACATTATGGTTTTTGGTCTTGGGCGGCACTATCCGAACTTTCTTGAACTTTTCTGGACCACCGCGTTGATCGCGATTGCAATAACAATCGTCATTTACACATTCCAGAGCGGGCGGACGTCTGCGCCTTCTTCTGACTCTGTTCCGCGATTCCTGCGCCGATTGAAGCCGGGTCTTGGACATGATCTTGTCCGGCTTGCGATGCAGGATCACTATGTCGAAGTGCATACCGCCAAGGGCCATCAACTGATCCTCATGCGGTTCTCCGACGCTCTTGATGAATTGGATGGAGCAACCGGTTGGCGCCTGCACAGATCGCATTGGGTTGCGGCGGCTGGTATCGCCGACATCAAACGCGTTGACGGCAAAACAATTGTTGTCGCGCGTGATGGGGCTGAACTGCCAGTCAGCCGCACCTATCTGCCGATATTGAGAGACGCCGGTGTCCTCAATCGGTTTCTGGGATAGCAGCGGGCCGATGATCGGAAAATTGCAAATTGATTCCGGTTTTTCGCTGCCAATGCTCATCGCATGGAGCGTCATTTTGTTTGGCATCGAACCCGCGTCTGCTCAACCCCAACTTACAACGGTCGAAAGATCAATCTATGTATCCGGAATTAAGCGGCATTACCTCGAATACAAGCCAAAAACGCTGAAGCCCGGAGCTCCGCTGGTCATCGTGTTGCACGCCGGGCTGCAAAGCATGCGCAAACTGTTTCGCGAACGACGCAGATATACCAGGCGCTGGCTGGCGCTTGCCGATCGAGAGAAATTCCTGTTGCTTGCTCCAAACGGCACCAATCCGGAAACCGGTGAAACCGGCGGCGACATGCAACTCTGGAACGACCTCAGAAACGCTGCCGAAATCGGCAGCTATGAAATAGATGATGTCGCGTTCATCGCCGCGTTGATCGACCGGGCGATCCGCGACAATGGCGTAGATCCGAGGCGGGTTTATGTCACCGGTGCGTCCAACGGTGGCATGATGGTCTATCGGTTGCTGGTTGAACGGCCGGATTTGTTTGCCGCCGGCGCGGCTTTCCTTGCAAACCTTCCCGATGCATCGATACCAAACCCTCGCGATTCAACGGCAATTTTAATAGCCAATGGGACCGGCGACCGACTGGTTCCCTATGCGGGCGGGATGATTGCGCGCCAACGCGGCATGGTCCGGTCTACGGATGCGACAATTGCCTATTGGATGGCAAACAATCGGGCAGATGCCGTAAACAGGACCGAAATCATGCTCGCAGACCGCGACCCAGACGATGGGTGCAGACTGGTGCAGACCATATATCCCGCAAAGATCGGCGGCCGTGAGGTTCACGTCCTGACCATGCGGGGTGGCGGGCACAAAATACCTTCGACCCGAATGCGGAGGAAATCGGGAAGTGTACATCCGATTGTCGGAAGACGGTGTCACGATGCTGAGGGGGCCGATCTCGCCTGGTCGTTTCTGAGACGGCATCGACGCTGAAACGCGTTAGGGTTGTCGATATCGGGATATTCGTTAGTCTGAGGCAAGGAGAGACACAGTGCCCAGACCAAATCCGCATCGTCCCTTTCATCCGAATCCGGCTCAGACGGCGTTAAAACCGGACATATCCGGAAATGCGATCAACGGTGTCGGCGAGGCGGAATTTCGTCGGCCCAGCATGGTCTATTGGGCGCCGGATCCTGATGATATTCCGCATGGGAATCTTCAACGCTGGTTCTATTCCGTCGATCCGGATCATCCCGACATGAAAGCCGCCATGGCTGCCCGCAAGACGATCCAGGCCGTCGAAATACCGGACGTAAACGGGGTGCCGGCTGCGCATACGCCAGGCGATTGGACCGAGGCTCTCCAGGAATTTGTGACAAAGGGGCACTGCGAACGGATCGGCGTCGCCAAAATGCGCACGGAATGGGTGTATGAAGGTTATGAAGTGCCGCAGAGCCGCATTCTGATTGCTGGCGTGCAGCATGATTATGACGCGCTGTCGAGCGCGCCCGAAGTGTCGGCCGGGGCCGAGGTCATTCGCCAGTACGGCCGCGCAGCGGCAGTGGCCAAGCGAATCACGGCTTGGCTGCACCGACAGGGCTGGGCCGCCGAACCGGTGACGGGGCCGATGACTGGGGCGGTGGCGTTGATTCCGCCGGCGATTGCCTGCGGCTTTGGAGAACTCGGCAAACACGGATCCATCATCAATCCGGAATTCGGCGCGTCCTTTCGGCTCGCAGCCGTGCTGACCGACGCACCGTTTGAAGTCACACCGCAACGGACATTCGGGATAGATGACTTCTGTCTCAATTGCCGCGTCTGCGAGGACGCCTGTCCACCGGAGGCCATTCAACCACACAAGCAAACCGTGCGTGGACAGGAGAAATGGTACGTGGATTTCGACAAATGCCTGCCGTTTTTCAACGAGACGCGGGGGTGCGCGATCTGTCTGGCAGTGTGCCCCTGGAGCCGGCCCGGAATTGGGTTGAACCTCGCGGCAAAGCTCGCCCGACGTGCCGAAAGGCAATCGATAC